>Ga0181553_10002375_pt1 | contig 16657 bp, 24 predicted proteins | sample 011ome_17_FD_133753 | JGI IMG/M metagenome (GOLD analysis project Ga0181553, IMG submission 133753) | Coastal salt marsh microbial communities from the Groves Creek Marsh, Skidaway Island, Georgia - 011502XT metaG (megahit assembly) | ecosystem: Environmental > Aquatic > Marine > Intertidal...
AAATATGAAGCGATGTCAGATACCAACGCATCTGCAAATTATGACTCCATATTGGATTTCAACGCATCAGATGACTCCATTGACATCAGCGACATCACCAACAGTGTCACAAAGGTGTTGTATGGTGCACAGTTGCAGTTGGACACAGACGGAGACAACACAGCCGATATGTTCATCGATCTGACAGGATTTACAGGCACGGCGGATGACATAACAGTGGTGACTTAGAATAAATATGAGTATATTATGAGGGCAGAATGGATAAAAACACAACAGTGAAACACAGTATAGGACTGATAGGATTTGCCTTATTCTTCTGGCTGATGGCAGAAATGATGAACAGTGCCGTTCAAGCATCAGAAGAGAAATGCACCATCATAGAAGAAACAGACACATACATTCAAAAAAATTGTGTGAACAAGAACGGCAAGGTTATCAGTGCTTCCATTGAGAGCAAACCAATGCCGGGCATCACTATTGTGAAAAGTGATGAAGGCACTCCACAGGTAAAAGTGAATGTGGAAAAATTTGTTGATGAAACAGCACTGCCAGAAGCACCAATTATTCAAGTCAAAGACGGCGAGATACTGCCACTGGATGTGATGTTGCCAAAACTGATTGCAGAGTCAGATAGAGTGCAGTCAGCAAAAGAAAATTTCAAAGCCAGTGTGGAAGATCTAAAAAGTGCCAAGTCCATGTATCATCCCAATGTCAGTGTCACATACGGACACAATGAAGAAAGCGACAGAACACCATCACAGAGCAGTGGTGCAGAATCCATTGCCAACACCAACAAGTCAGGCACAAAAGCATCAATCACGTTGACGCAATTGATATGGGACGGTGGCAGAACAGACACAGCAGTGGATATTGCGAAACGTAATTCACAGAAAGCACAGATCAATCTTGAACTCACAATAGAAGATGTGATTGTGGAAGGTGTCACTGTGTACATCAACATGATTAAGAACTACAACACTTATCAAGCCAATCTTAAAATAGAAGACAATGCCAAGAAGGCATTGGCGATGACCATTGAAAAGGTCAAAAAGGGTGAAGCATCCAAAATGGAACAGTTGCAGATTGAACAGCAGTTCAGAACTTATGAATCAATCACCACACAGAGCAAGATACAGTATGAAATTGCCAAAGAAAATTTTGTAAAAGTTTGGGGATTCAATCCACCTGAAGCAGATCAGTTTCCCGTGCCGAACGAAGACCTTTTAGGCAAGTTGCCAAACAATCCTAAGAACTACAACGGCAACAAGAGTTTAAGAATGGCAGACTACGACAAAGTGATAGCACGTCTAACCACAAAGAACATGAAGAACGAATTCAAACCCACAATAGATTCAACTGTGAGTTACACAGACTATCAAAATGATCTAGGTGGCGGCTATGGATCTACCAAATCAGAATGGCGTTTCGATGTCACAATGCGTTGGACTCTGTTCAATGGTTGGAAGAACACTTCAGACTACAAGGCGGCTAAACACAGAGAACAAGCCATGGAGTTGACCTACAAATCAACAGCAAAAAACATCAACAATCAGGTTAAGAGTTTATGGACCAACTTCAACAACATGAAGAAGAACCTGAAGACGCTGGAGAGAAGCAACAAGATCAACAAAGAGATGTACACTTTAACACTCCAAGATTTCAAAGCAGGTAACTCTCCACTGTTGGCTGTGTTCTCTATGAAGACAGCAGAAATCAACAGCGAAGTGGCTGTGAAGAATGCCAAATTGGATCTACTACTACAAAGATACAATATCCACAAATTGATTGGTTCAATCAACCAATAATCAGTTAAATACACACATAATGAAACAGTTTTTTAAAAGCCTATTCTCACAACCACGGACAGCCACTCTGTTGTTGATCAGCAGTTTGTTTATCACAGCATTGGCTTTGGTGCCAGCATTCTACGTGATACTGGTTTTGAACAAATTTTTATCAAGTGGAGTTGTCAGTACATTGGTCACACTTACAGTGGGTGCAGTGCTTTGTATCCTGTTTGAATATGTGTTCCGTCAGAACAGGCAACAGTTGTTGTCCACTTTCTTGTTCAAACAATCGCATAAAGTTTTATTGGCGATGAAAGAAAAAGTGCAGAAAGAAAAACAAATGCCTATGGAAGTCAGCAAAAGTTTACAGACAATAGATATGACCAATAAAAGCAGTGTTATTTCGGGTGTGCTGGACGCACCATTTCAGTTGGTATTCTTTGCCATTATATTCTCTATGTCTTGGCAGATAGGATTATTGATTGTGGGATTTGTGTTGATGGCATGGATGCTGAATCAATATCGCACAGTGTTCAATTTCAAAGAATACACAACAGTACATTTAGATATGGCATGGACAAGTTTACTCACAGTATGTGTAATTTCATTTGGTGCAGTGTTGACATTGAATGGCGAATTGACTGTGGGCAGTTTGATAGGTTTAAACATTTTGAGTGCTAGAACTTTTATGACCATGAACAAATATTTTAAAGTTAAACCATTAATAGAAAGGAGATATGAGTCTATTAAACAATTGGAAAATTACACTAACAGCATCTGAAAAATTTAATATCACATTAATTTTTCTATTCGTTGTCATAGTCACATTCATGTCCATTTTCAAATTGGATGTCACTATTCAATCCAGTGGAGTTGTTGTGCCACAAGGACACTCTTCCACATTTGACACAATGGTGACAGGCAAAGTCACAAAGGTAAACTTTCAAGAAGGTGATACAGTGAAAGCAGGAGATGTCATAGTTGAATTGGATCCTGGTGTGGGTTATGAAAAGTATCAAGTGATTACCAATGTGGATGGAAAAATACAAAATTTATATTATAAAAATACAGGCGGAGTAATCAAGCAAGGTCAAAATGTGGTAACAATTATTCCAACAGATGGTGTGTGTATTGTGGAAGCCAAATTGATGTTGAAAGATCGTGGTTATGTAAAAATTGGACAAAAGGTTAAAATTAAATTGAACAATATAGATTCAATGAACTATGCTCCTATCAATGGAGAAATAATTTCTATAAGTCCTGATGCTGTACAGAGCCAGCAAGGTAATTATTATGTGATTGATGTTGTGTTGGAAAAGCAACAATTTGTATCAGGATCAAACACATATGATTTATATCCAGGAATTGATGTTGTCGCTCACATATTAACAGGCGAGAGATCAGTGTTAAACTACTTGGCAAGTCCTATATTAAGTGATGTAGGAAATGCATTACAGGAGAAATAAAATGAAAACCATATATACGTTAATTGTGTTGTTAGGACTAACCATAGTTTCAACTTCACAAATTTTTTTATGGAAAGACCAGGTGCAACAATGGCAAATCTTGGAAACACAAATCAAAATGTTGAATCGATTACTTGATCAAACTTCAGATGCACCGTTTGTGTATGAAGACGAACTGCCGCACATACCAGAGAGCGAAGGGGAGAACATATAATGACTTGGTTTTTAATAGGAATATTGGTAGGACTTTGCATAAGATGTATCTGCAGACCGCACAAATCTGAATTGGAAAAATTTGAAGATCCTTGGAACTGGACTTCGTTTGGCGGAGGTGGTTAATGAATAAATTTCTTACAAGCATATGGATTGTCCTAATCACTGTCATTGTTGGTGTGGGATTAAGAGTTTATGATGTAGAGCCACTCAAAATACTTAGATTAAAAACTTTTGATTACTATCAAAAGATACAACCAAGAACAGTAACTTCAAATCATTTTGTTATTGTGGAAATCACAGAGCAAGATTTGAAACAGTATGGTCAATGGCCCTGGAATAGAAACTTTATGGCTGATATACATCAACGTATTATCAATCAAAAAGCAAACACAGTGCAGTACAATATTTTATTCAGCGAAGCAGACAGATTAAATGCCAGTTCGTTTGTTGAAACACAAAAACTGCCTAAGGAATTAAAAGAAAAATTATTGCTGATTCCAGACAATGATCAAATGTTGGCACAATTTTTCAATGTGAGTGATGCTGTATTAATGTATAGTGTAAAGAACAGTGCGACAGATGGCAAAATTAAAAAACCAAACATTCTTTACAAAGGAGCAGATCCCACAGCATGGTTGTACAATTTCTTGGGTGTTGTCAGCAATTTGCCAATGTTGTTAGACAGTGCCAAAGGTGTTGGAGTCAATATTATGATTCCATCTATTGACGGCACAGTGAGAAGTCAGCCGTTGTTAATCAACACTGATCAAGGCATTGTGCCTGCTCAAATACTGGAAACACTGAGAGTTGTAATGAATGGCAGAGCCTACAAAGTTGTAACAGCACAGGACGGTGTAAAAGAAATATATCTCAACAAACAATTTGTGATCAGACCAGATTCCAATGCGATGGTGAATATAAACTTTGCTCAACCCGACACAATACCTACAATCAGTGTTGGAGATTTAATGACAAAAGATATAGACTTGACCAATAAGATTGTGATCGTTGGATTGAACGCGGCAGGGTTAAGCACACTGAAAGATACTCCATTAGGATTGATGACTGATATGCAGATTTCTGTTCAAGCCATGGATACCATTGCGACTAAGACTGCTTTGGATAGAGACAATCAAATATCATTGCTTGAAATAATTGCCACAACAGTTTTGTTGATTGTGTTTTTAATTCTTGTGCCTAGACTTAAAGTAGTCTACACAGCATTATTATTGTTGATCACTTTGTCTGGCACAGCATACGGCAGTTGGTATGCCTACAATTCTATGAATATGTTAGTGGATGTGAGTTGGCCTTTCCTAGTGTTGTTGATTACTTGGTCACATCTTACGTTCAATAATTTTGCTGTACAGAGTAGATTGAGACAGCAGATCAAAAAACAATTTGAACATTATCTAGCACCTGACATGGTGGCTAAATTACAAAAAGATCCTGGCTTGTTGAAACTGGGTGGCGAAACAAGAACTATGACATTTATGTTTTCAGACATAAGAGGGTTCACTCCTATCAGTGAGAAGTACAAAGGTAATCCAGCAGGACTCACAAAACTGATCAATAGATTTTTAACACGCATGACAGACATAATCATCAGCAATGGTGGAACCATAGACAAGTTCATGGGAGACTGTATCATGGCATTTTGGAACGCACCATTGGATATGAAAGACCACGCCAATAGAGCAGTCAAGAGTGCTGTGGAAATGCAGAAAGAATTAAAAAAACTAAACAAAGAATTAAAGAAAGAAAAATTGCCTGCGATCAATATTGGCATAGGTATAAACACAGGTGAAGCGTTGGTAGGCAACATGGGTTCAGAACAAAGGTTTGATTACTCTGTGATAGGAGATGATGTCAACCTAGCAAGTAGATTGGAAAGCAGTTCTAAAGAATTAGGCAGTACACTTGTGATAGGTGAAAAGACTAAAAATCAAACAAATGGATTCAAATTTAACAGTTTGGGCACAATTAAAGTAAAAGGCAAAACTGAGAAAATAAAAGTGTTTACTGTAAAATAGTTATTTTTTAGATTTGTTATTTTTTTGTTTGTCTTTTTGTTCTAGCAACATATTCAGTTTTTGAGTCAATCTGATCATATCGTTATCCAACATTCTAATTCTATCTATCAAGGCAATCAATGTTTTGTTGGCATCTGCCAGTACAGGTTTAATTTCTGTGGTTACCCAAGTCCACACATAGTACACAAAGTAACCCAATCCAAATGCGGCTATGATTGGAAATCCAAACTCTTTAATTGCGTTGGCTAGTTCTACAGTCATTAATCTTTCCTTGCGTCTTCCTTGCCTTCGTTGGCGGCTATTCTGTCCACATTAGGTTTGACACCTTCTATGTGTGAAAGCAATGTGTCTATCTTGATAAGGTCATTGTTCATGGTCTGCACTCTGTTGTCTAGACTTTGAATGATGTTTTTCAAACCATTCACAGAGCCTGTCACAGTGGCTAGAATGAATCGCAAAATGATAAAGATAAAGATTCCTGAAGCCACAGCGCCTGCTATTGGGAAACCCACTTCTGATACAAATGTTAAAAAGTCCATAATAATATATGTATTTATAGGTAGAAATACACTATCAATTAAAAGATTGACAACCAAAATTAGACCTGTTATACTATGAATGCCTGCTTTATATTTGCTTTCTAATCGGTAAATAGTAAAAAGTAGGGCAAGACTATGAAAAAACGTACCAGAAGCATACTAGATGAATTGAGAAACATTGGCAGAGTCAATGACGCTGAAGCCTTCATAGAAACAACCGGATCAAACATCATTGAAAGTGCTGTGAATCTGTTGAACACAATCGCAGAGAATTACCCAGAAGAACAAGCACAGGAGTTGGAAAGACGTTTTTTAAACAGTATTCGTAACAAGGAAGCCAAGAAGTTTCAAGTTAGCATCAAAAAAATAATTGAAAGCAAAAAAACAAATGAAGATTCTTAAAGAGGGTGGCAATGTATTCAAAGATCCTAATGGACAAATAGCCACAACTAGAATTAATCAAGCAGACGTTTCCCCTACACTTGCTTGGTTAGAAAAAATTACAGGACTAGATTTACAGAATAACACATTAGGTACCACTGGCAAAGCACCTACATCAGGTGATTTAGATGTTGCTATTGACCAGAGCAAAGTAACAAAAGATCAACTGGCAGACAAATTGAATCAGTGGGCAATTCAAAACAAGCAAGATCCTAAACTATGGGTTAAGAAGAGTGGTATCAGTGTACACTTCAAAACTCCAATCAGAGGCAGTGCCAAGAATGGATATGTACAAACAGATTTAATGTTTGGTGATCCGGAATGGATGAAGTGGAGTTTACAAGGTGGCGAACCTGGATCAGAATACAAAGGTGCAGACAGACACGTGATGATGGCTTCCATAGCGAAACCACTTGGATACAAATGGAGTCACAAAGCAGGACTACTCAACAGAGACACCAATGAACCAGTTACTAAAGATCCTAACAAGATAGCAGAATTATTGTTGGGCAAAGGAGCCACTGCCAATGATCTTAACACTGTGGAAACCATACACGCAAAAATTAAAGGCAGATCAGACTATGATACTTTAATAGCAGATGTTAAAGATTCATTTGCTAAGATGGGAAAAAAATTGCCTGAGAATATGAATGACCCTATTGGGTGGTATAGAAGATTACTTAACAAAATAAAAATATGAGATTAGTAGAATTTAAAGAAGTGGACAGAAAGAATGTCGCACTTAAAGAATCAAGAATCCAACACGCAGAAGATTTAATCTTCTGGGAAGGTTCTAAAGGAGCCATAAGAGCAATTGAACAATTACAATCATTAAGCAAAAGCACACAGTCACTCACAATAAAATGGGATGGTTCTCCTGCAGTGGTGTTTGGTAGAAATCCAAATGGTGAATTTATTTTTACAGACAAGTCTGGATTTGTTGCTAAAGGATATGATGGCAGAGCAACTAACCCTGAAGATTTAAAAAGTGTTATTATGGGTAGAGGCAAAGATGCTACCAAGAAGAAATCACAATCGCAGTATGCTTCGAAAATGGCTTCAGTGTTTAACACAATGGCAGAAGCAGTACCTGAAAACTTTCAAGGATATTTTGTAGGAGATATGTTATACTTCAATACACCTAAGAAAACAGGAAATAGTTTAGTATTCAAACCTAATGTTGTTCAGTACAATGTAGATGTTAATAGTGAAATAGGACAAAAGATTGCCAACAGTAAAGTTGGAGTGGTTGTACATCACACATTAACTGAGGATGGAAAAATACTACCCATTAAAGATTTAGACATGATACAAGGTTCTGTATTGGCAATCCCACCAACAACAATTAACAAAAAAGATCCTATCCAGGTGAAAGGATTGGACCAATTGAAATCATTAGTGAACAACAGTGGAGCAGACATAGACAAATTGTTGAACAAAAACAAAATAGCACAAATGAAATTGACTGATCTGCCAAACATATTGTACACATATACCAATAGCAAAGTGGATACAGGTTTAAAAAGATTGGGTGATGATTTTTTAAGATGGTTGGCGGCTAGTGCGGTGAGTCAGCCTAAAAGAATCAAAATTAAAGAATATGTTACAGCAAACATGAATGCATTCAGCAAACTGTGGAATTTGGTTGGCGGAATAATGACAGTGAAAGATTCAATTATCAATCAATTGGATTCAGCACAGGGCGATATAACAGCAACAATCAATGGCAAACCGGGCGGAGAAGGCTATGTACTAGGATCTCCTGAAGGCAATATGAAATTGGTGAAACGTTCTGGATTCACTAGAGCCAACAGAGCGATAAATAGATAAGGAGAACACAATGAAAGCAAAAGAATTTATAAAAGAGTTTAAAGACATAGATCCAGCAGATGATCCAAATGCGGGAATGGATAAAGAATTCAAGCAGGATTCTATATTCAATCAATTGGGCAAAATACTGGACAGTCGAGGCAATCCAAATCCATTGGACACAGTGACAACAGATGATGGCAAAAAATTCAAAGTGTCAATGAATCAAGCCACAGTGTTGAGAAGATTGTTAACTGCACCTAGTGTTAAACCTCAGGTAAAAGCACAGTTCACAAAAGATCTTCAACAAAGTCAAACCATTGAAAAGTTTTTACAATCAAAAGATATGGTAGAATTATTTGTGTCAATGTATGGAATCGATAAAGCAGAACCAAGCAACTACTAATCAATTGGACTTTTTAAGTTCATTATTTGAAGCACGTATGACTCGTGATTCACGAGATCAAAAAGTTCTCACATACACAGATTGTGCAGAAAGGTTGTATCTTACACTGTTAATCCTACAACTGTTGAACCAATATCCTACATACAGACAAATAGCCACAAGATATGCCAGAGAAACCAAGCATTCAAATTACGACAGATTCAGAATGTATTCCACAGATTTGTATAACTTTGTGTATTTTGTAACAGGTGATGAAGAAGCAATCAACAAATTGAAAGATCCTAAAAATGCCATGCAGATGAGAAAGAAAAGCAGTTTCCCTACAATGGCGTTCAATAGATACCTTGGTGCTCTACAACAAGGATTAATAGCACCCAGTATCATGCAGGTGTTTTTGAACATCGAAACCGGTTTACAGATTAGAAACGCAGACTACAAATCAATCAGAAGAAGTCTATTTCAATTCAATACACTTTCAGTCCGTGACAAACAAAATCTAGTCACAAGACTACTTCATGCGGCAAGAGCCAAATTGAGAAGTTCTGACAGCATAGAACACTTGGAAAAATTAGCCGCTGACAGGAATTTAGAAACAGGCAGAGTCAACGATGCTGAACCTAAAGTGAGTGTGCCAGATGTCAGCACTCAAGGTAGAGATCTAGCATTGTACAGATATCTAGTGGGAGGCAAAAATCTAGTGGCTGTGAAACGTTTCATAGACTCGGCTCTCTCAGGCAAATCTATACCATCTTCAATAGTGGGTGCCTATCTCCCAGCAATACAATTGATAGACGATATTGTGAAAGCAGGCCCGGCTTTTGTGAGTGTGCTAAAAGCACTACAATCTAGAGCCAAAAAGACCCGTAAATAATATAGTAGCACACATATTTTACCAAAACCTACTAAATAATTGCATATACACTTCGGAGCGAAGTGTGTCATTTAACGATAAAAAGGAGAAAAAAAATGGCAACAAGAACAAACCCAGCGACAGTTGTAGCAAAAAGCGGTTTAGGTCCAACTACTTACATCTATGCAGTAGCAACAGGAACTTTAACTCATGCTGAAGCGATAACTTCAATCACAACTACTTACAACGGCACAATAGCGGCAGTTGAAGGTACGGCTAACGGTAACCACATTGCAGTACAAGGTGGTCCAGGTGGCGCAGAAGCAGTTAGTGGAATTTCACTAGTAGCAACATTCACTGCGTAATCTATAATATCGCAATAACAAACATTAAAGAGCGTTCAGGAAACTGGACGCTCTTTTTTTATGACATATAAGTAAATGTGCTAGGAACAACAGCACATGAGATACAAAATATTATCACTACTGGACATCACAAAAACCATGGCAAGACGTACTCGCTCAGCAGAGGACAAGCCTGCCAATCAACATGCCAACTACATGACTTTTGAGAACTCACTTCAATTGAGATCCAATGTGATTATTGTGTCAGGACCCACAGCAGAAAAACAGGATATTACCAATCTAAAGTTTGGTGAAAATTATGTGGGAGAACACATGGTATGGACCACAGTAATTGAGCCTGATTTTCCAGATGCTGTTAGGCAAGAATTCTTTGAAGAGGACTTTGATTTAATTCCAATGATTATAGGTTTGGATGAGACCATTAAAATTAAGACCGGAGCCTACAGAACAATGGATCCAGAACACACTAATATACTGTTCATTAAACAGATAGATAACTCCTAAAAAAGTTAAATAAATACAATATAAGGCTTATAGAGGCATAAACACAAGGCACCTTCCAAGAGAAATAAAATAGATAAAACGGAAGAGAGAGAAAATGGCTACTGAGCTGGAAAAACAAAATTTAGAAGCACACGTTGATTTGTGCGAACAGAGATACAAGAACCTTGAAACTAGATTAGAAAAGATCGAGGAAAAGGTAGAGTCTATTCACGAAGACATTCAGTCAGGCAATAAGAGCATGGTCAAAGTGATCATAGGTGCCACAGGAACAATAGTTGCTGGCTTACTATCTACGATTGTTGTACTACTTTTAAAGTTTCCAGGTTAATTCAAACACCCCCCACAAGTGCTAAATATTCATACTATACAGGTTAAGGTATGAAAATTACAGAAATAGTCACAGAATCAGTTGTACAAATTTGGTCTCGTACCAAAGGCGGCAAAATGGTACGAAAGTACAGATGTACAGCAGGCCCTAGAAAAGGACGTGTTGTTAGTTCACCAAGTGTGTGTACTCAGCCTAAAAAAATAAGTGGAGTAATGGCAATCAAAAAAGCCAAAGCACGTTATGGTTCTTCAATGAAGATCAAAAGATCCAGAACAAAAAAGACAGCAGGAGCCAGTATTAGAGTAGGCAAAATGAATAGACCTAGTGCATCTAGAAGCAGACCAAACAGAAGAAGTGTTGGACGTAAAACATTCAAAAGAAGCACCTACAGAAGAAAGCCAATCAAAGCATGAAGATAAGAGATATTACAGAAACGCCTTACCTACAAAAAACATTGAATACCTTGGGTAGTCAACAAAAAACAGGAGCACCTGTGCCTCCTAACAAACTGCCTAAAGGTCCAATTAAATCAGGATCAGTGAAAGCACCACTGAAACAAACCAACACTCAAGCACAGCAACAGTTAGTCAAGCCAGGTAAAACTGTGCCTATGCCAACAGGAGCAAACAAAGAAACGGATTATGAAGTGGACAAAGTCCAAGGTGATCAAGTCACAATGAAAACCAAAAGACCTACTCCTCAAGCACCACAATCGATTACAGTGAATAAAAAAGATTTAGATCCTGTAATCACAAATCTACAACGTAGACAAAAAGCAACACAATAATGAAAATTAACGAACTTATACAAGATTTTGTAATTCAAACTTCCAATGAGGAAAAAGCAATGTTGAATAAACTAAAAGAAATAAAAAACATTGAAAATTTTATGGAACGCGAAAGAGAAGTGATAAGAAATCTTATCAATAAAAGTTTGGTACGTCGCATTGAACGTGACAATAAAACAATGGTGGTTGCTAATGGATCTACAAAAACTATCTAAAAAATTAAGAAAGTTCATAGACAAGCAGGCTGAAACCATCAGTCTACCCATTCAACACGGCAACAGTCTACGTATCAAGAACTATGTGGTGCGTGAAAACAGCATGGGATTTTTGCTGTATGATATTAAAGAACACAGACAGGTTGCTACAACATTCACAAAAACAGCGGCATTGGCTATGGCAAAGCAAATGGCCCAAAACAAAAGAGAGTACATACGTTTTATAGGTGCTACTGATGATCAAATACACCACAAATACAACGAATGTGTGTTTTACAAGCACACAATAGCCAGAACCGACGATGAGATCAAGAGAGAATCTGCTAAAATACGATATGATATCGCATGGGAGGATTTACTCAAGTTAAGAGATACCCTGGACGACTACATATTTGATAAATAAATTAGTAAAGGAACAAAACAATGAAGATAGAGCAATTTAGATACCAAGCAACAACAGAACAGTTGAATGATAGACTGGCAAAAGTGTTTGGCTCTTCAATTAAACTAGATCAATTCACAGATGAGCAGTTGGAAAGTGCTCAATCAAGCATTATCAACAAGATAAGCGACATTGAACAGACTGAATCATTTGATGGTTTAAGCCACAATGAAGACTATCACAAGCAAAAAATGTTCCTAGATGTAATCACATCAGCAATACAAGATAGACAAGTAGCAAAAGAAGGTTATTTCAAAAAAGTAGATCAAGCGGCAGAAGAAATGATAGGCGATTATTTTGATGCTGAAAAAGAAGCATTGAAGATGAATAAAGATGCCGTTGCCGCTGACATTAAATCAAGAGCAGGCAAGGAAGATTCAGAAGTAATCAAAACAGCACTTGCTAAACTAGAAAAAGAATTTGAAGATGATGGTTCGATGAAAGAACCAGAATACGAACCAGAAGCAATGGAAGGCAACGCATTTGCTCAAGCAGTACAAAAAGCCAAAGCGGCAGGCATGAAAAAAGGAGATAAGTTTAAAGTAGGCGATAAAGAATTTACACTTCAAGACGCAGAAGACTTATTACAAAAAACAATGACAGAAAAAGCAAAACCAGATTATATAGATTTAGACAAAGATGGCAACAAAACAGAGCCAATGAAAAAAGCGGCTCAAGACAAAAAGAAAAAAGCAGTTAAAGAAGGCGCAGAAGAATCTGCTCAATTAGTAATGGCGGCTAAAGACATGGTTGATAAAATCACAGGCTGGATGGAAGACACAGCATCTATGCAGACAGAATCAATGTTAGAATTAGCAGATGCTATTAGAGATGAAATGGGAGTTGAGCAATCAGAACAATTCACAAACTCAGTGAAGCCTAGTTTAGAATCTTTATACACTTCACTAGAAGCGACAAGAGAAGCACTAACAGGCGGCGTAGCCGTACTGACAGGCGAACAAGCACCAGATACAATTGGTGCGGACAGCGACGTTGAAGAACCAGCAATGGAACCAACAACAGATGATGACGCAGATACAGACATGCCAGATCAGGCAGACGACTTCTCAGCAAGTGAACCAGCAACAGGCGGTGAAGAACCAGCAGACAGAAGCAAAAGAGAATCATTCATACAATTGTCTAGAAGACTAGCAGAAACACTTTCAAAAAAAAAGGCTTAATTTCTGAAGCCTCTGACACGGACTTGATTCGTGTGTTGAGAAATTTAATCAGCAGTGCTGATTCTCAAAATCAAAAAGCATTTTTAAGTTTTGATGCGTTGAACAAAATTTTGTCCAACGTCGGAGGCTTCGCAGTCACTCCAGACAGTTTCAAAAGTGTGTACAATAGAAATTCAGCAATCAAAAAAATGATCAAATCATTTGACCAATCAGGCATTACATTAGATACAGATGCTGAATCACCAGATATGCCTACCAAGAAAGGTGATCGTTCTGCCAGCCTAAAAACAATGGCAAAGAGAGCAACCAAAAAACGCACATAATACTTGACTAATTCACCGAAGTGTTGTAATATAAATTATGACTAGAACCAAAGACGAAATAATTCACGACGTAAATTCCGTAATGGAAAAATATATCAACAACACTGTGGCACAACATGGTGGCATGGTTGAAGTAAAAGATTTTGATATGAGTACAGGCAAATTGACCATGATGATGAAAGGTGCTTGTTCAGGATGTGCGGGTAGCACAGCCACTCTTAAAAAAGGAATTGAATCCACAATGAAGCATTATATTCCTGAAGTCAAATCTGTAGAAGGTGAAGATGATCCAAATAGTGATGTGAAACCTTATTATGAATACAATCAATGGGAAGGTCCATCCTATGGTAATATGTTAGACGAATTAGACAGACTATCTACAGAAAATGACAATGAAAATTAATCCTATCTTTAGCAGTTTTATCGCAGTTGAAAATATAAACATTTCAAACAAAGATGAATTAGTGAGTTGGTCCAAAGAAGAAATACATCATGATACCACACCAAATTATAAATCCACAGGCACGAATCATCTCAATGTAAATGAACCTGTATTGAAAGAACTTGTACAAAAAATTGAGAATGGATTTAACAATTTACACAATCAAATAGGTTTAAGCAATACCCACAAACAAATAGTTTCCAGTCTTTGGGTAAATGACGGCAGTGCCAACAGTGCCATTGAAGCACCTCATAGACACGTGGACGGAGTTTTCAGTGCGGTGTATTGGCCCATAGCAGATACTGGATGTGCTCCACTTACTTTTATTAATCCAAACAATCAAATGAGTTATGTGTTTAAAAGTAATTTAATAGAACACATGAATGAATTCAATAGTGACAGAGTAGATGTACAGCCACAACTAAATCAATGTGTATACTTTCCATCATGGCTATGGCACTATGTTAGTCATGCTTTGAGTAAAACTAACAACAGAATGAGTTTCGCATTCAACAGCTAAGCAGTAAGTAAATGACTTTAATTACAAACAAAATAGATTATAAAAAATTATCAAGAACTTCTTTGAATGGCAAGAGAGTTTATCAGTGTCCAGACGGCAGTGCTGTGGCAAGTGTAACCACAATTTTAGATTCAACCAAAGACAAAACACATTTAATTGAATGGCGCAAAAGAGTTGGTGAACAAAATGCTACTCGTATTACAAAAGAAGCATCAGGCATAGGAACCAGAATGCACAAATATATTGAAGACTATATTGCCAATGGAGAATGGAGTAAACCTGGATCTAATCCCTATGCTCAACAGGCATTTAATATGGCAAAGGTTGTTCATGAAAATGCTTTGAAAGATGTGAATGAAATTTGGGGCAGTGAAGTTGGATTATACTTTCCTAAAATATATGCAGGCACAACTGACTGTGTGGGAGAATACAAAGGAGCACCTTGTATAATTGACTTTAAACAGACAAATAAACCTAAAAAGAAAGAATGGATTGAAGATTACTTTTTACAGTTGGTGGCTTATGCTGAAGCCCATAATGAAACGTATGGAACTTCCATAAAAGAAGGACACGTTTTTATGTGTGCTAGAGATCTAACTTATCAGCAGTTTGATATTACACCATTAAATTACGCAAAATACAAAGACATATGGTGGCAAAGAGTAGAAGAATACTATATTAAACACGCACATTAAATATCAAGTCTAAAATAACAATACACTCGATAAATACTCATAGTAGGAGAAAAAAGTGGCAATAGTTTCAATATCAAGAATACAGATTCGTAGAGGTAGAAAGAGCCAAGGTTCTGGATTACCACAACTAGCAGGTGGTGAACTGGGTTGGGCAGTTGACACGCAAGAATTATACATAGGTAATGGCGCAGTATCAGAAGGCGCACCAGCAGTAGGTAATAGCAAAATCCTTACAGAACATGATAACCTATTTGAATTAAGTGATCAATACACTTATAGAAATGGTTCAAATATACAAACAGGTGCCACGTCGGCTACTCCAATCAAAAGAAGTTTACAAGACAGACTTGACGATATAGTAAATGCTAAATCATTTGGAGCAACAGGTGATGGTACAACCGACGATACATTGTCTTTACAAAGAGCGATTGATCAACTATTTCTACCATGGAGTAGTTCGCAAGATGCTGACAACTACAAAAAAAGAATTACATTAAAATTATCAGCAGGTTTATACAAAATTACCAACAGTTTAAAATTACCGCCTTACACCACGTTGATAGGTGATGGCAGTGACAAAACTGTGATTAAACAAACAGGTGTATTTCCTGTGTTAGAAACAATCAACGGAGAAGGTATTGCCGCACAAACAAGTTCATTGAATCAAGCAAGTAATATTGAATTAAAAGGTTTGACTTTAGAAAGCAACACAACTCAACCAGGATTAGTAATAGCAAGTTGTAAAAACAGTTCATTCACAGATATAAATGTTAAAGGACCTTGGGTACAAGCACAAGGTGCCGCTCTTGTTAGTACACAAATAGGAGTAAAACTTACAGCGACTTCAACAGCAGTAACATCAAAAGATAATACTTTTGAAAAAATTACAGTTTCTAATTTTTCATATGGAGTCAGCAGTGACCATGACATTCAACACAATGTAGTAGAAAATTCAAAATTTGAAGAATGTGGATATGGAATAGTATTTGGTGAAAACACAGTCTTAGGACAAGTTGCTCAAGCAACAGGACCAGTCAACAACACAATAACAAATTCTAAATTTATTGAAATAAACAAACAAGCCATTTGGATTAAAAATGGTAAAGGCAATGTTAGCCAAACCAATAACTTTTTACAAGTTGGTAACGATGCTGGTTTAGATACAGCACCAGTTCACAGTATTATCAAATTTGAAACCAATGAAAATATATCTTCAAATGATTTCTTTTCTAGAACAAGCACGTTGATACGTGACTTCACAGGCAACAAACCTTACATTACAGAAATCGAAGGACCACACGCAAGCGA
>Ga0181553_10002381_pt1 | contig 16642 bp, 10 predicted proteins | sample 011ome_17_FD_133753 | JGI IMG/M metagenome (GOLD analysis project Ga0181553, IMG submission 133753) | Coastal salt marsh microbial communities from the Groves Creek Marsh, Skidaway Island, Georgia - 011502XT metaG (megahit assembly) | ecosystem: Environmental > Aquatic > Marine > Intertidal...
AAAACCACAAAATTCGTACGCGCACACATCAAATCAAACCGCCTCATCAGCGCATCACATCTCGCGAAGATCAAACGTGTGATTAAAGTTTGGGTTCGCATTAGAAACGATTAAAATGGCGCCGTACATGGGAACCATCTCCAAACCGGAGAACGCGTTGAAACGAGCGGTAGGTTTTACGATTTCTTCTTCTTCTTTCAAAAACGCAATCGCGCCGCTCTGTTTGCTGCTGTTAAAAAGCACAAAAACTCACCACATTTTTCATCTTCTCTTTTCTTACGTAACAGGAGGAACTCATTAACGTTGGACAACCTTTATCGGCGCTGCAAGCGTTGCACGATGTCGTCACGTCTCGAAGACACCGAACGTGGTCGAAACCTTTGGAGGAAATCATGTTTAAATACGTAGAATTATGCGTGGACTTGAAGAAAGGACGATTGGCCAAAGATGGGTTGATTCAATATCGCATAGCCTGTCAGCAAGTAAATGTGCAGAGTTTGGAGGAAGTCCTGAAGAAGTTTCTGGAATTGGCGACGAAGAAAGTGGAAGACGCAATCGTCGCTGCCGGTGGTTCGACCGATGAGTTGATGCAAGTTGCGGATTTAGAGTTAGAACACACTCCAGAGCAAGTCATGTTGAAAGCGTACACGATGACGCCAGAGGAGTTAGAAGCAGAAGACAACGTCGAGTCGCCAACGCCGTGGTTCAAGTTCCTTTGGGAAACGTACAGAAACTGCTTGGAAGTTTTGCGAAACAACAACAAAATGGAAGCGTTGTATCAGTTGGTGGCTATCGAAGCTTTCAACTTTTGCGTCAAGTACAAGAGAAACTCGGAATTTAGACGTTTGTGCGAAAACTTGCGCTCGCATCTCAATAATCTTTTGAAATACAAAGACCAACGCGATCGACCGGATTTGAATTCAAGAGAAACGCAAGATATTTTGTTGGACATTCGATTTCAGCAACTCGAGGCGAGTTCGCAGTTGGGAATGTGGAACGAAGCGTTTCGATCGGTTGAAGACATTCACGGGTTGATGTTTCTCTTGAAGCGCTCGCCTCGACCGACGTTGATGTCGTCTTATTTTGCCGCGTTGACCAAGGTATTTTTCGTTTCGCAAAACTACCTCTGCAACGCTTACGCGTGGATTAAGTTGTATAACTTATCGAAAGGGTATTTGAAAAACTTGACCGATGAGGATTTGAAGTCGTTAGCGTCTGCGGTTGTCTTGTCCGCCATGTGCATTCCGCCTTACGAGAAAACGCCCTTAGGAAATATTGATGTGGGCGCGAGGCACGAACGAGACTCGAGATTAGCCTCGTTATTGGGATATCAATTAGAAAGTATGCAAGAAGCGAAGAATATCATGTCCAGAGAATTGATCATCAAAGAAATCAAGCGCTCGGGAATGGTTGATAACTGTGCCGAGGAAGTGAGAGATTTGTTCAATATCTTGGAAGACGGTTTTCATCCGCTCGACTTGTGCCAAAAAGCCGAGTCGAAGTTGAAAGCTTTAGAGTCTGTCACATTCAAACTCTCTGCTGAAGTCTCCGTGAAATCCATCGAAGTTTCCGATTTCATTCCGTTGTTGAAAACTTTGTCGGTTTTGCGAATGTTCAATCAGCAATCGAAGGTGTACCGAACGTTGAAGCTCGAAAGAGCGAAGAGCTTGGTCCCATTTCTTCCATATTACGAAGTTGAATTGGCGCTTGTTCGAGCCGTGAAATCAGGGTATCTGGCCTTACGAATCGATCACCAACAACAGATGATTGTTTTTGTTGGCGATGACATCCAGGAAAAGTCCGTGGACGATTATCTCGTCCGAGTTGCGACGACACTTCGCGATGCCTGCCGCGAGTTGACGCCGTCTACGACGGCGGCTTCTGATTTGGACTCGATGAAACGCAAGCGCATAGAAAACGCGGAAGCGATTCGAAGCGCGGTCGAACAAGTGCACAAGCGAGCTTTGGCGAGGAAAGTTATCATCGAAAGACGCAAGGAAGAAGCTGAACGTCTACTCGCGGAGCAAGAGAAGGAAGAAGAGGAAAGACGATTGGCGGCGCAACGCGCTCACGAAGCGGCAGAAGCCAAACGCCTCGAAGTGGAATCTCGTCAACGAGAAGAAAAACGCATTCGCGCCGAAATGGAGGAAAAAGAAAAGGAAGAGGCCTTGGCGTTGCTCGCGGAGCAAGAGAAGAAGAAAGGGAAGAAGATTTCCATCAAGTTGGAAGAAGGTCAAACTTTGGACAAGAGAATTTTGATGGAAACTGCCATCAAAGAACAAATTTCTGAACGTCAACAGATGGAAAAGAAACTTTTGAAGGTCGCCAAAACCATGGATCACTTGGAAAGAGCTAAGAGAGAGGAGATGGTGCCGTTGATTGAGCAAGCGTACGAAGGGCGAAAAGTTGACGACGAAAAGTTTTTCCACGAACAGCAAAAGTTGATAACCGTGAAAACAAAAGCAAAGTGGGAGCAAGATATTGTCGAAAAGAAGAGATTGCAAAAGATGACGGAGACTCAAGCTGCGTTCAAATCTGCAATCATGTTAAGACGCGCGGATGAAATCGCTGCGGCGCAAGCCGAGCGAGAGCGCAAATTAGAAGAGCAGAAGAAGCAACGCAAGGCTGAGCGCGAGATCAAGCGTAGAAAGGCGTACATACGTCGTCTTCAAGAAATGGAATTGGAGGCAAGAGATGAAGCCGAAGCTTTGGAACGCAAGAAGGCCGAAGCTGAGCGTGAAGCTGAGGAAGCGCGAAGACCGTCGAGCAGAGGCGGCGGGGATTCGGACAGAGGAAGTGGATTCGTTCCGCCACATCTTCGCGACCGAGGTGATCGACGTGACGGCAGAGACGACCGAGATGACCGCTCCGGCGGAAGTCGATGGGGTAGAGGCGGCGGTAGAGATGACGATAGACCTCCGAGTCGGGGAACCGACCGATACGAACCTAGAAGAGGAGGATTTGGTGATCGCGACGATAGGCCGCCGAGCCGAGGAGACGATAGATGGGGCGGCGATAGACGAAGAGACGATCGCCCACCAAGTCGTGGCGTAGGTGGTGACAGAAGGGATGACAGAAGGGATGACAGAAGAGATGACAGAAGAGATGACAGAAGGGATGATAGAAGGCCACCGCCATCGCGCGATGAGGGGAAGTCGAGATGGTAATAATCTCGTAAAAATTCATCGTCAGTTGAAAATAGTTCTCACATCAAAGTTGTTCACGTGACCACTTTACTACACCATACTAAAATAAACTACTGCGTATTCGATGTTAATCTGTTGGCATTATCAGAGCGCTGCCGGGTATTCTCCGCTCCAAATCCTTTGCAAAATCGAGTGATTGCGTGTGAAACGTTACCAATATTTTTTGTCCCCCGTTGTCGTCCACTTCTTCCACGTGCTTTTGAATGTTCATGTTCGAGATAGAAGTACACTTATAATAGCTACGAGGATATTTGCTTCCTTTAACAAACTTTTGTCCGTACTTGCGCCACCGCATCTCATCGCTCGTTTTCCCATCGGTTGTGAGAACGACGACTCTAAAACTCGCCGCGTTCTCCTTCGAAGAGTTGCCTCGCAAGTACACCAGAGTCGCGGCATCTCGAGATGTTGTTCTTGTCGTAGAAACTCCTGCCATTCTCTCTTCTCGTTGGTCTGGTTCGCCTTCGTCCTTTTCTTCTTCTTCTTCTTCTTCTTCTTCTTCTTCTTCTTCTTTCTCAGAGAGCGTTTTATTGCTATCGTAAAAATACAGCAAAGGCGAGAAAACTCTTTTGCTCAAAGAGTCTTCTTCTTCTTCTTCTTCTTGGTCTTCTTGGTCTTCTTCCTCGTCCTCCGAGGAGGAAGAGGCGCACAAAGAAGAAGGCTCGTCCTCCTCGTCCTCGTCATCGTGGAACGGCAAGAGCAAACTAATCCTCCCTCGTTCGTCTTCGTCGTCTTCGTCGTCTTCGTCGTCTTCTCTTTGGTGTTGTCTTCGTCGTCGTCGTGTTCGGTTTTGGTGGTGTATTCTCCCGGTCGTCGGCGACTGCAAACACGAAGAAGAGAAGGAAGAAAAAAACCCACACGCGCTGGTCGTGGAGAAGTTCTTCGGAGAGAGAAGAAGCACGGGAGAGGAAGAAGAAAAAGATCCTCGTCGATGCGCTTCTTCTTCTTTTTCTCTTCTTGTTGTTCGCAGTCTCTTTCTCTCCTCGTCGATCATCGTCGTAAAAATCATAGGTCGTCGTCGTCAACACTCTGCGCGCAGAGAGAGAGAGAGTGTGTGTGTGTTGTGTGTTGTGATATTTTTTTCTCTTTCTTTCTCTCTATTTTAGGTCGCAGAAGCGAGTCAAACCACCCAAAATATCTTCCTTCCCTAGAAAACAGACTTTAGGAAAAAAGAGAAAAAAACTTGTCTTCTTCTTCTTTCTTCTTCTTCTTCTTCTTTCAGAGTCAGTCAGAGGGGGGGGTAATCTTTTCTCTCTTTACTCTCATCGTTATAAAAAAAGAGCGTATCTTTCTTTGTTGGGAGAGGAGGAGTTTTAACTCTCTTTTAAGAGAAGAAGCGCTCGAAGAATCGTGCTGCTGCTCTTGAATTATCCGTGTAAAGAAGAAGAAGAAGAAGAAGAAGAAGTACAGAGAAAGAGAAGTGGACCGAGCGACTCATTCAGAAGCAGAGAGAAAGAAAGAACGAGACAGAACGCGAAGAAAGCAAAAAAAATCTCTCTTTGTTTTTGATCGACGACAAAACCAGACAGAATCGCGCGCGCGCGCGCGTACTTTCTTTTGAAGAGGAGTAATTTTCGCAGCATCAAAACCATCATCGTCGTCGCGTCGTCGTCTTTTTAGTCGTCATGCTGAAGAACGTGAAGAAGCAGTTGTCCATGGTTGGACGAAAGAACTCTTTCACAAATCAGCAAGGACAAGGAGAAAAAGGAGGAGAAGCGGCACCTTCGTCCCAACAAGGGGGAGAAACTACCACCACCACAAACAACAACGAGAGCGGAGGAGGATCTCCTGGAGAAAGAGACCGATCGTCGCTGACGGCATCGTCCTCGAACTCAAACAAGAAGAAAGACTCGATAACGACGACGACGACGATGACGAAGGCGGGTAGTAGTAATAAGAACAACATCGCTCCTTTAGAGGAGTTGTACGATAAAAATCGACCTCTGTTTCTGTTTCGAGACGTGCCGGCTTCGGACCGACAAAGTTTATTTCGTAAAAAGTTACAGTTGTGCTCGTACGTGTTTGATTTTACCGATCCAACTTCGCACGTTCGAGAGAAAGAAATCAAAAGACAAACGCTGTTAGAACTCGGAGATTACGTCAATCAAGACAACACGGCTAAGTTCACGGACAAGGTGTTTGACGACGTCATGTATATGCTTTCGTGCAATCTCTTTCGAGCGTTGCCGCCGAGAAGCTCGGAACAAACCGGGAACGCCGCTGGAGAACATTTCGATCCCGAAGAAGAAGAACCAAAGTTAGAACCAGCTTGGCCGCACTTACAAATCGTCTACGAGTTTCTGTTGAGGTGCGTGGTGTCCAACGAAGTCGACGCAAAGATTGGGAAAAAATACGTTGACAACGCGTTTGTTTTGAAACTTTTAGAATTGTTCGATTCGGAAGACCCGAGAGAGAGAGATTACTTGAAGACGATTTTGCACAGGATTTACGGAAAATTCATGGTGCATCGACCTTTCATTCGAAAGGCTATCAACAACATATTCTTTAGATTCATATACGAAACGGAAAAACACAACGGCATCGCAGAGTTGTTGGAAATTCTCGGATCGATCATCAACGGGTTCGCGTTACCTTTGAAGGAGGAACACAAGAAGTTTCTCGTCCGCGCTTTACTGCCTTTGCACAAGCCAAAGTGCATGGCGATGTATCATCAGCAATTATTATACTGCGTGACGCAGTTTGTGGAGAAAGATCCGCGTTTGGCGGATCCGGTATTGAAAGGATTATTAAAGTATTGGCCGGTGACAAACTCTCAAAAGGAGGTTTTATTTTTAGGCGAGTTGGAGGAAGTTTTAGAGTTGACGCAACCGCAGGAGTTCACCAAGACGATGATCCCGTTGTTTCAGCAAATTTCGCGATGTGTCGAGTCCAGTCACTTCCAAGTTTCTGAACGAGCGCTTTTCCTTTGGAACAACGATTACATCGTCAACTTAGTCGCGCAGAATAGACACGTGATCGTCCCAGTCGTATTTGGAAGCTTGGAAAGGACGGCGATGACGCACTGGAACGCTTCCGTGAACGGTTTAACCATCAACGTTCGTAAAATGTTACAAGAGTTGGACCCGGAGTTATTCGACGACACGCGTTTGAAGTGGCACGAGAGCCAAGATGAGTTGCAAGCGAAGGAGGAATACAAGAACAAGTGCGTTGAGATTGTGGAGAAGCTCGCGAAGTTGAACACCGACGGTATCAATAATAATAATAATAAATAGACGAGCATATTGAATCATTTTGTTGTTGTTAATATATATATATATACTAATAAATTGCTGCTACATTTCAAATCACATCGAGAGAGAGAAAAGTGTGTGTGCGAATAATACTAAGAGATAAATCTTGTGGCGGTGTACGTTGTTGTTGGAGACTTAAATGAGAGTTGGAGAGTCTGGAGTCTTTTTCGCTTATTTTTCCAAGAATTTCCATGCACAAAAACACACGTCAGAATATTAATTAAAAAAGGATATGATGATTACTTTTGTCGCAGATGCTTCGTGCGCTCGCGCTGGTGCAACGTCATCGTCGTCGTCTTCATCGTCGTCTTTTTCTGCGCTCCATTTGAGTCTTTGTCTTCGTCGTGGAGGTGGTGGTCGCGGTAAAAAGAGCGCGACGATGAAGTTGTCACGACGTTGTATCAGAGGAAACGCATTATCATCAACAGCCAACAACAACAAGAACAACAACGGAGGAGGACAGAGCGAAATAAGAGTCATCAACAAGAATAATTACGACATGGACCATCCGATGTATTCCTCTCGAAGACTGTACGATACTCCCGACTGCCGAAACTTACTCGTCGTCGGTCCAGGCGTGTTAGGTTCCTTGGTGTGTCAAAAGTGGTTGGAGATGTTCCCGGCGGCTATCGTAGTCGGTCAAACGAACTCGACAAAGAATCACGAAAGTTTAGAAAAGCTGGGAATAACCGCGAGAACAGAGGATACTTTCGAACATTTTGATCCCAAAACGTACCCGTACGTCGTGTTTTCGGCGCCACCGAGCGGTTCGGACGATTATCCAGGAGAAATCAAAAAAGCGTTGGAAAAATGGAACGGGAAGAACGAGTACTCTGGATTCTGCTTCACGTCGTCGAGCGCGGTGTTTCCAGACAACATCGATTGCGACGACGATACGGCGACGTTGAAGCTAGGCGCAAATCCACGCGCGGATCGATTATTAAACGCCGAGAATGTGGTTTTAGAACACGAGAATAGAAGAAAAGAAAAAGAAAATAGTGACGACGCCGTCAAAAAAGAAAAAGAAGAAGGAAAGAATGAAAATTATCAAAATAGAGCAGCCGTGCTGCGTTTAGCCGGATTATACCATTCGTTGAGAGGTGCGCACACGTACTTCATGAAAGCAGGTACCATCGAGTCGCGTCCAGACGCGTTGGTGAACTGCATACACTACGAAGATGCGGCTGATTTAGTCGTGAAAGTATTGCTGAGAGAGGATGCGCAAAGAAACGTCTTTCTAGGATGCGACGGTCACCCCATCACTCGAGAAGACGTCGCTACTTGCGCTTTAGAATCTGGATGTTTTGATAATGATGATGATGATAGCGAGGACGGACAAAAGCATAGCAAGCCTGAGTTTACGAAAAGTGAAGGCCCGGTTGGTCGTCGAATGACTTGCGAAGGCACTCGGAAAGCTTTAGGTTGGGCGCCGAAGTTTACTTCGTTCCGAGACTTTTTCGATAAGGAAACGAACAAAGGCAAGGACAGTTTCGCAGAGGAAGCGTCTCCGTTCGGCTGGAACCACTCCTCGAAGACGAGTTAAAACTCTTAATACTAATACTATAATATCATTATTAGTATTATACTTCTTCGTTCTCTCTCTCTTTTTTTTTATTCCTGCGTGGCATCTCTTTGTCCAAAAATCAAAAAATTCCAAGGTTGTTCTTCTCCTTCACACCACGTATTTCGCAGAAGGAAAGCATCACTTTTTACGCACACACAGCACACAATTCCAATGTCTGCTATTCAATTTTCATCCCGCGCTGCCGTTGCGCCGAAGATTTCTTTGAAGAAATCTTCGAAGGTTTCCGTGAGAACCGGCGTTCGCGCGCAAGCTGTCGCAGCGCGTAAGTGTTAGCCGTCTCGTTTTCCGAATGTTTTTTTATTATTTTAGCGCGATTTTTCGTCGATTTTTTGTAGGCGAAAGGAAGGACAAACAAAGGGGAGAGGAACATACCGCCGTACAAAAAAGGAGAAATTCGGAGTAATCATCCCGCTCTTTGCGCGCGATTCTTGGGTGAAAAAGAAAGCGGAACGCGGATAAAACGGACGGAAATTACGCGCGAAGATATTCTCTCGCTTTGATTTCCACGTTTTCACCTCTGTTCCGCGTTCGCACGCGCAGAAGCGAGCGCTGTTTCCGATTGCTTTTTTTGTTCTAAAATCTCGCTTTTATTATCCATTGTTGTTGTTGTTGGAAGTGTGTTTCTTGCACAAAAGAGAAGGAAAAAAAGGAGAACAAAAACAGGGGGAAAAAGAGGAAGAGGAAGATAACGTTTTGGTTTTTTTAATGGCGGAGAAAAGAAGAGGAAGATTAGAAGAGGATAAATAAGAAAGAATTCTCATCCGTTCTCTCGTCTCTCGTCGCGCTCGATCGAAGACAGACGAACGAAAGGAAAAATGTAAACGAATAACTAACCGGTTTTGTTTTCTCTCTCTCTCTCTCGTTCCTTTCATCATCGTAAACAGCGGCTGGTGTTTCCGCCGATGCCATCCAAGACTCGATCAACTCCATCCGATTCTTGGCCATCGATGCCATCAACAAGTCTAACTCTGGTCACCCAGGTTTGCCCATGGGCTGCGCGCCGATGGCGTACGTCTTGTACAGAGAAGCGATGAACCACAACCCGAAGGACTTCACGTGGCCGAACAGAGACAGATTTGTCTTGTCTGCCGGTCACGGTTGCATGTTGCAATACTCTTTGATGCACTTGACTGGCTACCCGTCCGTCACGCACGACGACTTGAAGAACTTCAGACAATGGGACTCCATGACCCCGGGTCACCCGGAAAACTTTGTTACGGACGGTATCGAAGTCACCACTGGTCCGCTCGGTATGGGTTTTTGCAACGCCGTTGGTTTGGCGTTGTGCGAAAAGCACTTGGCGGCGAGATTCAACAAGCCGGATGCCACTTTGGTTGACCACTACACGTACTCCATCATGGGCGACGGTTGCAACATGGAAGGTATGTCTGGCGAAGCTGCGTCTTTGGCCGGTCACTGGGGCCTTGGCAAGTTGATCGTCTTCTACGATGACAACAAGATCTCCATCGATGGTCACACCGACATCTCCTTCACGGAGGATGTCTCCGCGAGATACGATGCGTACGGCTGGCACACGCAACACGTCGTTGACGGTAACACCGACATCGACGCGATTCGCAAGGCGATTGAAGCCGCGAAGAAGGACCCGAGACCGTCTTTGATCAAGGTTTCCACCTTGATCGGTTACGGTTCACCGAACAAGGCCGACACTCACGATGTGCACGGCGCTCCGTTGGGCAAGGACGAAACCGAAGCCACGCGTAAGAACTTGAACTGGAAGTACGGTGAATTTGAAATCCCAGAAGCCGTTCAAAAGGCCATGGACTGCAGCGCCAAGGGTGCGGAATTGCAAGCCGAATGGAAGAAGGTCGAGTCCGCGTACGCTTCCAAGTACCCGGAAGACTACGCTGAGTACCAATCCATCACCACCGGTAAGTTGCCGGCTGGCTGGGCTGACTCTTTGCCGTCGTTCACGCCGGAAGACAAGGGCGTCGCGACCAGAATTCACTCCCAAACTGCCTTGAACGCTTTGGGTGGTGCCATTCCGGGCTTTGTTGGCGGTTCCGCCGATCTTGCTCCGTCCAACATGACCTTGATGAAGCAATTTGGTGACTTCCAAAAGGACACGCCGGCGGAACGCAATATCAGATATGGCGTCCGTGAACACGGTATGGCGGCTATCGCCAACGGTATTGCGTTGTACGCGCCGGGTTTCATCTCCTATTGCGCGACCTTCTTTATCTTCTCCGATTACTGCAGATCCGCGATGAGAGTCGCCGCCTTGTCTGGCGCCGGCACCATCTACGTCATGACCCACGATTCCATTGGCGTCGGGGAAGACGGACCGACTCACCAGCCGATTGAGCACTTGGCCTCTTACAGAGCCATGCCGGGTATGCTTATGATGCGTCCGGCCGATGGTAACGAAACCATGGGTGCGTACAAGATCGCCGTTGAAGGTGCCGCCAACAAGAGACCGACGACTTTGGCCTTGTCCAGACAAGTTGTTCCGAACTTGGCGGGTACCACGAAAGAAGGCGTCGCAAAGGGTGCGTACGTCGTCCAAGGTGAAGCCGCCGGTAAACCGGTTGACTGCGTCTTGATGGGTACGGGTACTGAATTGGAGTTGGCGTGCATTGCTGGCGAGAAGCTCGCCGCGGAAGGCAAGAAGGTTCGTGTCGTCTCCATGCCGTGCTGGGAATTGTTCGAAGAACAAGGTGATGCGTACAGAGAGTCGCTCATCCCGTCCGACTGCAAGTGCAGAGTCTCCATCGAAGCTGCCTCCACCTTTGGCTGGGCTAAATACGCGGTCAAATCCATCGGCAGAGATGGCTTCGGCGCCTCCGCCCCGGCCCCGACTATCTACAAAGAGTTCGGCATCACCGCCGATGCGATGGTTGCCGCGGCGAAGTCCTTGATGTAAATTTTTGTTCGCGAACAGCAACAAAAGCAAAAACATTAACAGTAACAGCGTGCGTAAATGTGGTGTAGAGAGGGATAATATTATATATATATAAAAGATAAATACTCATTCTATTTTAAGAACACGCGCGCGAGAAACTTTTAATAAGATATTTTTTATGCGTCCCCCGCCTCCTCCTCCGGAAACAACGCGTCGACGAACGAAAGCGGTTCAAAAACTTGTAAATCTTCCATGGTTTCTCCAACGCCGACAAATTTCACCGGAATTTTCATCTCGTCGACGACGGAGATGACTGCGCCTCCTCTCGCGGTGCCATCCAATTTTGTTAAAATAATCCCGGTCACGCCCAATTGTTGACCAAACTCTCTCGCTTGATTCAACATATTTAAACCAGTCGTACCGTCCAAGACTAACAACACTTCGTGCGGCATCGAGGGTTCTCTTTTTTTAATCGAACTCTTCACGCCGACGAGTTCGTCCATCAGATCCAAGTTCGTGTGCAGTCTTCCTGAAGTGTCCGCTAAAATAACATCGATATCACCCATAGCAATTGCTTCATCCACCGCCTTGTACGAAACCGCTCCAGGTTTTGTGTTTGGCGGACTCTTTGACATAATCGCCCCCGTGCGATCTGCCCAAGTTTGTAACTGCTCCGCAGCAGCCGCACGAAACGTATCACCCGGCACCATCATCACTTTCGCGCCAGCGTTTTTATACCAGTTCGATAACTTTCCAATCGTCGTCGTCTTCCCTCCGCCGTTCACGCCAATGATAAGAACGCAAGTCGGAATCTTCTCGTCATCGGAAACGTTCATTTTCGTCGGATCACCTCCATCGTTAACGAGAATGTTTACGATGGTTTCTTTTAGCGCTCGCTTACAATCCTCACCAGTTTTAATCTTCCCGTCTTCCACGAGCTCGCGGATGGTATCTAAAACTTTTCCCGCCGTCTTTGGTCCAAAATCCACCGATAACAACGTCTCCTCCAAGTCGTCTAAAGTATCGTCCAAATCTTCCAATCGCCACAAGCCTAAGATTTCGTCCATATAGGACAATTTCTCTCTGGTTTTTGAGGTTCCTGAAATCACTCTGTCAAAGTCCGATTGCGTCTTCTTCTTCAAAACAGACGTCAACTTGGACAAGGAAAAGCCACCACCACCAGAGTGCATAATCACGCTTTTCCCACGAGAAGTTAACGAAGATTGGTTGAGTTTATTACTTCTGCGGCTCGCGTTAAAACTATACTCCTTATTATTGAGATTATTCTTATTATTCGTATTTATTTCTCTCTTTTCTGCTCCTGCTTCTTCTCCTCGTCCTCGGGGTTGCGTCGCACAAGCGGCGACACTAATTTCTCCTCCTCTTCTCCGATGATATCTGTTGGTATCTTTTATCGACGGGAAAGCTAAATTTTTCTTTTTCTTTTGTTGTTGTTGTTGTTGTTGTTGCTTTTTCATCGTCGCTGACAGAGACGACAGAGAAGACGACAGAGAAGAAGTCATTGTCATCATCTTTTCGCGACGATGGTGCGTAGTTTATAAGAGTCTTGAAACCTTTGGGTCCTATGATAGTATTTCAAGGGGGTAGGAGAATGGAGAATATCTCTCTGATGATAAAAATTGGAAAACAACAAGCTTTTTTTATTGACGCACGCAAAAACGAGAGAGAGAGAGAAAAAGCTCTTTTTTCGAGCAAAAGAAGAAACCTGAACAACTTTCCTCAAAAAAAGGCACAGAACCATCAAAACGCATCATCATGTTAGCCAATTCGTGCGCTGCAGCAGCGACTTTTGGAATTCACACGCAGTCAAATGCACTCGTGACGTCGAAAATACGCGCTAGGAAAACACCAAAGTTAATTCGATCGCGCGTTTTATCGAACGCGATCGCGGGTAAACCGGTTCCGCCCGAGGTACGGAAAAAAATTGCACACCTTTGTTTTACGCTTATTTTTTTTTATCTCTCTTTGACGGCGGTTTTGGTTGAGAAAGCGACTGTTGTGCATTTTATCTTTTCGCGGGTTTCGCACTCGAGGAGGAGGTTCCTCTTCCTCTTCTTCGTCTTCTTCCTCGTCGTCTCTCGCTGCGACTGCTGCCAAACTGACGACTATTCTCATTCTCTCCCGCTCCAATTCTTCTCGTCATCCTTTTCAATACTACTATGTACTACTAATAAAAATAGGATCAACCTTCGCCGTTTTCGTTCGAAATCGAACTCGACCAAGTCGAGTCCGTCATGGCAAAGTTGCAAACGCCCGTCAGAATAGCAACGTACGTCGCCGGGGTCTCTTTAGCGACCGCCACTGGGGGTGCTTTGGGTAGCGCTACTAAGAATGCCGTCGTGAAAACCGGGACGGCTTTAGTCGCCGGCGCTGGTGCCGCATACGGCGCCTCTCTCGTGGATAAGAAACGTTTCACTGCGGCCCCGAAGGCGTTGTGGAACGAGTTGAACAACCGGAACCCGTTGTCGGTCGACGCCTCGGAAGTTCAAGCGGTTGGGCAAAGGTTTGGGATTAATAACATTGGCACTCAATGCCCGAGAGAAATCTGCGGTTTGTACGACGCGTACTTGTCGTCGTTGATTCCTATGGGAGATGCGCCGGTCAAAGGTTGGGAGCCGGAAGCTTTGCGACAGTTTCGCGAAACTTTAGGATTGGAAGACTCGGAAGCTGCGCAGGCACACTTGGAAGTCGGGAGAAGATTATACCGCAAACGCATAGAGTTGGGCGATAAAGATACCGAGCTCGAGTCGAGAGTAGAGTTTCAAAAGTTAGTCTACATCTCGCAGATGACTTTTGGCGAAGAGAAGGCGCGATTTATGTTGCCGTGGAGACGCGTTTTTCGCGTGACTGACGCGCAAGTCGCGCTCGCGCTTAAAGACAACGCGAGTCAATTGTTTCGCACATTTTTAGTCGATAATGGAGCCGTCGCAAACGTAGATGCGAATGGCTTAGCAGAAGCGAAAGAGTACGCCAATGGTGATTTGTTGTTATCGGACGATATTGCCGGTGAAATTGTGCAATCCGAGGCGAGAGCGCACGTGGTTGAAATCGTCGAATCTGCCTCTGAAATTGCCAAGCAAAGAGGATCAGCGCGTGATGTCGATACGGTTGAGAAGAAAATTGAGAGCATTTTAGATTACAACGGTCGTCTCGAGGTAACTTCGAGCGCTTGCCCGGGTGTCGGCCCGGTGACTTTGTTTGGCGGCGAGTACGACGCCGATACCAAAATCAACGAATTGAAAGAATTATTTAAGATTTTCGTCGAGCAAAAAGTGAAAGGCGGCGAACTCTCGCAAGTGTCTTCGGCTAAACTTGGTAAACTGCGATTAGTCTTTGGCTTAGGTAACAAGGAGGCAGATGCCATCACATTAGAAGCGACAACGAAGGCATACAGATTGTCGTTGAGAGACGCAGTCAAGTCTGGAAAACTAGAATCTACAGAGTCGCCAGCGAAAGTTTTGCAATCCATGTGCGAAGCTTTACAATTTCCTCCAGAAGTTGCCGAAAGTATTCACAGCGAAAACTATCGCGCCAAGTTAGAGACGTTGTTGAAAGACAAGGTTCTCTCGGATGAGGGCGCCGATGAAGCCAAGAGAGTGCGAAAATTATTGTGCATTCCGCAAAAAGTTGTCGATCAGTGCGAACGAGAAGTGCAAGGAGAAATCTTTCGCATGGCGTGCAAAACTGCGTTGGCGGTGCCGACGGAGTCCTTCAACGACGAGTTGAGAGGGAGAGTTCGCAAAACGAGAGAAAATGTGAGAATTTCAGACGAGCTCGCGCTTGACGTCTTAGGCCAAGAAGCGAAGAGAGCGTTCATGGGATACATAAAGGATTCCAAAATCAAATCGAACAAAGTGGACCAAATGAAAGAAATCAGAAGAATGGTATACTTCAACGAGGGTGTCATCACGCCGTTGGTTAACGACGTGACCAAGGGGAAAGCGGAAGCTGCCGCGGAAGAGTTGGCGAAACTCATGAAGGAGGCCCAAGAAGCTGCCGCGAAGGAGGAAGCCGAAGAGAAGGCCAAGGCTGAAGCGGAGGCTAAGGCCAAAGCCGAGGCCGAAGCTGCTGAGAAAGCTGCTGCTGAGCCGGAAGATATTGCGGCGAGGTTCCGCGCGCAGCGAGCTGCTGCCCAGTCTTCTTCCGATTCTGAATCGACTCCGGAAGCTCCCAAAGAAGAAGAAAAACCAAAAGAAGAGGAAAAATTCGAAGCCAAGATCGAGAAACCGCCCACACAAAAAGAAATCACGCTCGAGAAGGAGTTGGATGACGTCACTAGAAAAGCCATGTACAAAGATTACCTCATGTTTTGCATGCAAGGCGATCAAGTGAGCGCGCCGATGGGCGTGCGCATCACGATTGAGCGCGACCAGTCCGAGTTTACTCGTTTACAACAGTTGGGCGAAATCTTAGGATTGAACATGATGGAGATTGGTGAAGTGCACAAAGACTTGTCCGATAAGGCGTTCAGAGCGCAAGCTGAACAGATGTTAAGCGATAACCAAGGTTTGACCGCGGCACGCGCCGAGAAGCTCAAGGAGGTCCAAAAGCAACTCAATATGCCGGACGAAGAAGCTCAAAAAATTATCAAAGGTATTACTGCAAATAGAATGATGTCTGGTTTGTCCACGCAAATCAATAGCGGCTCATTATCCGCGAAGGATATTCGAAAGATGGCGGAAGATGGCGTTGAACTCGCGAAGCAAATTCCGTTGACGAGACGAGTCGATCTCTTCAAGAAGAACGTCGAGCGCAAGCTGACTTCCGGTGAAGGCATGGGTGAGATCGAGGAAATTTCCAAGACTCTCGTCCAAGATTTAGGTCTCGAGCAAGAGACAGCGGATAAAGAACTCGTCAAAATCGCGAACGAAAAGAAGAAATCGCAAATGGTTCAAGCAGTTGCCGTGTTGAGACAGAAAGATGCACAAAACGTGATGAAGAGTTGCAGAAACTTGGTCGCCGCACAAGCGTTGGCGCCGGATTCGCAAAACTTGAACTGGCCGGTTGAGAGCGAGCTCTTCGACGTGTACTCAGTCTATGCAAGCGAAGTCAAGGATCCGACCGAACTGAAGGCATTGAGAACAGTGTTGGGCTTAAGCGATGAAAAGGGTGAAATGTTAGAAAAAGTTGTCGCGGAGGGCGGATTTAAGCTCGAAGCCGACGCATCTAGTGAAGCTTTATTTTAATCAGAACAAAACGAACCACAAAAGAAAAAAAGAACACAGAACAAAGCAGCGTATTCGTTTTCACAAGCTCTAAAGTCTATCTTTTGTCTAAACCTCTAGTGATTTTTCTCCTAATGAAACGAAGAAAAAAAGTTTCGAAGCCGTCCCGGACGAACTTTCTTTCCAGCCTCGAGGTTGAGCTTCAGACACATTCCTTCAACCAAAGGTTCCTCGATGAGATCGGGGTGAAAAATTCTAGCCAACATTTCAACTCCATCGACTAATCTTGGACCTGGCCTAGAGAATATTTTGTTGTTCAAAATGTATACCTCTCGGTTCTTTACCGCATTCAAATTCCACCAACCCGGTTGCGAAGCTAAAACTTCAACCTTCTCCAACGTCTTCTCGAAAGAGCCTTCGAAATTTATCAATAGCACGTCCGGTTGATGTTCTAATACGCGTTCCCACCTGAGAGCCTCCGCTGGTGCTCCTGGTTCTTGCAGCTCATCGATTCCTCCCGCAATCATCTTCATTTCTGGGAGCCAATGCCCGCC
>Ga0181553_10002388_pt1 | contig 16622 bp, 9 predicted proteins | sample 011ome_17_FD_133753 | JGI IMG/M metagenome (GOLD analysis project Ga0181553, IMG submission 133753) | Coastal salt marsh microbial communities from the Groves Creek Marsh, Skidaway Island, Georgia - 011502XT metaG (megahit assembly) | ecosystem: Environmental > Aquatic > Marine > Intertidal zone...
ACGCCGCGGCGAATGGCGACGCGAATGGCGACGTTGTACGCGCGGGTGTGAGTGTAGCGAAAGCGAACGACGCGAGTGGGGGCGTTGAAGGTGTGCGCAGCGATGATTCGGCGCCTATGGCGAAACGAGCGCGTGCGGATAAGGTGGCCGCGCCAGGCGACGGGTTGGCGCTGCCGCGGGATTTTCAAACGCTTCTCGACGTGTACGAGGCTGTGATCATTGTCGGGCGGTTGTTGCGCGTGCGACAAGGTACGATGACGGCAGATGTGGTGTGTGCAAACGTGCAGCGCACGGTGAGCAAGAGGTGCACGCTGGATATGCTCAGACGACTGGAAGCCGTGGCGCCAGGGACCATCGCGTTTCAAGCGCGGACGGCGTGCGCGGAGGATTTGCGACGCATTCACACCGAGATTAATTTCGAGGTCGAACGCACAGTATCGGATGTACGTCGCGTACTCCTTGAAATTGTGGCGCGCGCACACGACGGTGATGCGTACGTGCAAGGCGAGTTGCCGAGCGCGTGGCGGGACGATTTCGATTTGAACGCCGTAGCTCTCCCGGATCCAGTGCAGATTGCATTTATGGAGGACGACGAGCGCGATGGTCCAAAACTGGCCGCCGAACACGCGACGAATAAATTAGCGGCAGCCGCGGCCAGAGCTGAGGTGGCGAGTAGAGTCACCGATTCTGAAGTCGCTAGAGCTATTTCAGAAATGGGTGAAGATGCGGACGGTTTGTCCGAAAAGGCTGTCCGTGCAGCTTTGGAGCGCAAAGTCGCGTTCGATGAGTTCAACGACCCAAGTGCCGTCGCTGAACGTGCGCGTCGCAAGCTCTATGGTCGTTTGCCGTTCGTATTCGACGCCGTTCGATCGATTTTTTCTTCGGCGCAGCGTCGCGTGATGGAATTCGACCATTTAATGGACACCCTGGTGCGCACGAACGCGCGTCAGTCCGTCGCAACGGATGAGCTTATCGACAGCGTGCGCATTCTTGCGCGCGTCTGCCCAGAATGGTGCGAAATCAGTCACGGACAACACGCAGATGTCGAGCTTTTCCGCGTAGTCTCCAAAAATCCTGAAATCGCTCGTCAAGCGCGCGGTAAGCTCAACGCCATGCGCGAGTAGACCCATCGTCATCGCATCTCGCCACGCCTAGATGGTTGTCAATTAGATTTTCTTGACACTTTTCGCGCGCACGCATCGTTCACGCGTTGCGCACGTCGACTCCACGCGTACGACAGTCGTACGCGGTCGTCGAAATTTCCCCAGGGCTTTGGCCAGCGCTTTCGCAACCCATCGCCATTCCAACGCACGGCCTCGACCACCGCGTCACCTCGTGACGTTCGAATCACGCGCGCGCGACGCACAAAAGAGTTCAAATCATCCGCGACGCGTCGCACGGCGAAGAGTAATCAATCATGGATCCGTTGCGTTTAATTCGCGATCACGTCGTCGATGGGCGCATCACGAGGTACGTCACGAATGCGAGCCGCGCGCGACGCACCATTCGCGTGAATCTCGATCAAGGCGCGTGGTATGACACGTAGACTGACGTTACGGCGACCTGGCGCGCGAACACGCACACAGCTCGACGATGGATGGCTCGGAGATTCATTTTAAAGATGAGGAATTCGCGCTCGAACGCGCTCGCGCGACAAATTACAAGAGTAAAGTCGGTGGAAAATACTTGAAGTGCGAACAGATTTGGTATTTTATCAAACACTATACGGAAAATCCAGATGTGCCGCATACGGGGTATATGAAGGCGGCGATCGCGGCTGGTGTTGCGACGGTTTCGTTGCTCGATCGGGCAGACTTGATCGCCTATTTAACGGGCGCGATCGCGACGAGCGATAGAATAGATATTATGGCGCCGATGGACGTTGGGGCGGGTGAAACGGTAGGCAAGCGATCTCGCGAAGCCGAGGAGGAAGACGCGGGGGTGTTGAAGGAACGCGTGTTGAGAGATAGAAACTCGGTGTTGAAGAGCGCGAAGGACTTTGAAAGCGTTTTAGATTTCTTCGCCGGTCCAAAGGATGATAGACAAAAGCAGGAGGAGCAACAGCAGCAAGCGGCTGAATTGGCGGCGGGAATTAAAAACCCTAGATTCCGCGACGTGAAGGAGCAAGTGTTCTGGCGGGAACACGTCGGGAGCGACTTTGACGCGATGAATTTGGACACAAACGCGTCCTTCTTAACGGCGAGCAAACCCGTAGATGACACGCCGTTGCCCATGGTGGCGTCTGCGGCGAGATCAGCCAAGCCGCTTACCGCACCAAGCACGGCGCCGAGCTCGCGCGGACACGGTTCGACGGCGTCGGCGAGCAAGCCGAAGAAGACGGGGAAACCGGGTGGCATGCCCATCATCCTCGTCCCGGCTGGTTTCAACTCCAAAGTTGTGCTCAACATGTTCAACGCGAAGGAGTTCTTACAAGATGGCAAGCTCGTCGCGTGGGACGCGGTACAAAAGAGCGGGGCGAAAAAGTCGAGCTCGATTATCATCACGCGTACGTATGGGCGAGACCCGAGCCAAAAGGTGCGCTACGAAGTCACGGAAAAGTGCCCGCATAAGCGTTCTGAAGATTGGCAGCGCGTCGCCGCGGTCTTCGTGCTCGGTGCGAAGTGGCAATTCAAAGATTGGCCGTTCCGTGGCGTCGAAGATGGCGATTTAGTCGACACCTTTACTAAAATCCGCGGCTTTTACGCCCGCTTTGATTCCGACCCCGAAGTCGACATCATGAAAACCTGGAACATCCGCACGCTCAACATGAGCAAAACCAACCGACACGGCGACCGCGCCGCCTTCGAAGCCTTCTGGGACGAGCTCGACAAGCACCTAGCGCTCAAATCCAGCGCTTTACATTATTAAGCGCGCGCTATGGATGTCGTCGAGCCGCGCCTCGCGCCTCCGCGTCCTCGCGCGTCTTCGCGCGTCCGCCCGCCACCTCATCCGCATCACCTAGCCCACACCACACCGCGCGTCCATGTAACACCCACACGCACGCGCATCCATAGCCACACCATCGCCCGTGTGCCCACGACAGAGAGAGGTAGGTAGGTACGCGCGCGCGCGCGACAGACAGACAGACAGACAGAGGTACACACAGGGGTACACACACACACCCACCCATGGATGGCGACGTCACCGATGCCGACGACGACGTCGACGTGCGCGCCACACGGCGACGCGACCGAGCCGACCGACGCGCGAGGCGAACGCGAGGGAATTACGCGCATCGCGTTCGACGCGCGCGAGACGCCGAGCGACGTCGCGCGAGGCGTGCGGCACACGCGCAGGCCAGAGGCGCAGGGCGACCCATCATCGCCGTCATCGGTGACGACAAGGGGACGGTGATTTCTTGATTGATTCATTCGTATCGGTGTCGTGCGTGGGCGGATATTCGACGCGTGTGTGTGGGTGGGAGAGTGACGGACGCGTGACGCGGTCGTTGGTCGCGAAGGATACGCGAGGGCGCGCGCGCAAGGCGAGTCTACGCGAGCGTCGGGGCGACGCGCGAGGCGAGGCGCGCGCGCGAGGTCGCGAGAACCGCGATGGCGACGAAACCTGGGGTGTTGTACGACTTTCCATGGGAAGGGTATGGGTCGTTAAAGTACCTCACGTTGGTGCCTTTTGTGGCGCAGGTTGTGCTCGGGAAGGATGATGGGGATAATTTCGCGTGGCACTTGCTCGCGATCGCGGCGGCGCGGTACGCGAACGCGCAACTTTGGATAAGCTTGAGCCGCGTGCAGTGGTTGACGCGGTCTACGCGCATCCAGGGCAAGGGAATTGATTTTAAACAGGTTGATCGGGAGGATCATTGGGATGATTACATATTGTTACAGACGATAGTGATCGCGTGCGTGCATCACGCGCCGAAACTTGGCTTTAGTGGGTTTCCGGCGTACAACGGCGTCGGGGTCGCGCAGCTCGCGTTGTTGCACGCCGGGCCGACGGAGTTTGTGTATTACTGGCTTCATCGCGCGTTGCATCACCACAAGTTATACAGTGCGTATCACTCCCATCATCACGCCAGTTTCGTCACCGAACCCATCACTGGGAGCGTGCATCCGTTTATGGAGCACTTGATGTACACGGCGAATTTCGCGATTCCGCTCTTGGGGACGTGGGCGCTCGGCGGCGCGTCCATCGCGATGTTCTACATCTACCTTCTTGGTTTTGATGTGTTGAACGCCATCGGGCACTGTAACTTTGAATTCATTCCGCGCTGGTTCATGCGTATTCCCGGGATGAAGTACATGATTTATACCCCGAGTTACCACTCGTTGCACCACTCTCGCGTGCACACGAATTTTTGTTTATTCATGCCGTTGTATGATTACGTGTACGGTACTGCGGATAAAACTTCGGACGAGTTGTACGAGAAGGCTATCACGGGTGCGGCGGTACCGGTGAAGGCGCCTGATGTTGTGTTCATGGCGCATGGCACTGAGCTTTTGAGTGTGTTTCACTTGCCCTTTGTGCTGCGCAGCTTTTCGTCGCGCCCGTTTGTCTCGGCGTGGTGGCTCAAGCCATTTTGGCCGCTCTGCGTGCCGTTCGTGCTACTGTTGCGCATGTTCGGCAGTTCATTCGTCGCAGACAGACACAGGTTGCGACATTTGAACTGTGAAACGTGGGTCACACCCGCGTGGGGGTTTCAATTCTTCATCAAGAGTGAGTTTAATCACATCAACAAGAAGATTGAACAAGCGATTCTCTCCGCCGACAAGTCTGGGGTGAAGGTATTGGGGCTGGGTGCGTTGAACAAGAATGAGGCACTGAATGGTGGTGGGGCATTATTCGTTAATAAGCATGGGAAGCACTTGAAGACGCGGGTGGTGCACGGGAACACGCTCACCGCCGCGGCTATTTTGCAAAAGATTCCCAGCGACTGCAAGGAAATATTCCTCACTGGATCAACCTCCAAGCTCGGTCGGGCGATTGCGTTGTACATGGCGGAGAGAGGTGTGCGAGTTTTGATGTACACCACTAGCGACGAACGATTTGAGAAGATCCGAGACGAAGCGGCGAAGAAGGATCAGCACTTGTTGGTGCAATCCAAGAGTTTGAGCGACGGCGCCGCGTGCAAGGATTGGGTCATTGGTAAGCATTGCAGCGAGAGAGACCAACAAAGCGCACCGCGCGGAGCGGTGTTTCACCAATTCGTCGTGCCGCCGATTCCTGAATCACGCAAGGACTGCGTATACACGGATCTTCCGGCATTCAAGCTTCCAAAGGATGCAAAGGATTTCCGCTCGTGTGAAATGACGATGGAACGTGGGCAAGTGCACGCGTGCCATGCTGGGGCATTAGTGCATTCGCTCGAGGGTTGGGATCATCACGAAGTCGGTGCCATCGACCACACTCGCATAGATGAAACGTGGGAGGCGGCGATCAAACACGGCTTTAGTCTGGCGTAGTATTACGCGTCTCTTGATCACACACAAGCAAGTCGCGCGACGTACGCGCGACTCTCCAATTCTTTGCTCGAATTTTTACCATAGTTATCGTAGTCATCTGCAGCACGCAGCACAGTTGAAATTCATATCATTTCTATTTTTACACACGCGCACGTTCTTCTCGTCTCTCGACGACAGCTCATCGATGCCTCTTTGCGGTGAATAAAAATGAACTTGTGTTATAAAACAATTTCCTAGGTGTTTAGGCTAAGCTGGCGACTGACGTGTTGGCGCGCGAAGAATTTCAATTAGTTGGCGAGAACTTCACCAGTCTTCTTCAACACTCGCTTCTTCTTACCATCAACCATCTTGGTACCGATGCGCGAGCGCACAGACTGCGCCTCGCTGTAGTGCATCACGTTTGAGTGCGCAATCGGAAACTCGCGCTGAATAATTTGACCAGTCTCACCCTCCCCGCGCGGCTTGATGTGCTTCGTCTTAATGTTAACATCCTTGCACAACACTTCACCAGTCTTCGTGAAAACCTCAACGACGTTCGTCACCTTCCCCTTATCGGCGCCGGCGATGACGATGACCTTGTCGTTCGTCTTGACGTGCATCGGAATGCGCACCGGAAGACCATTCTTCGTCATGGCTTGCTTTTCCCACTTCTTCTTCTGTAAATATCAAAATCAACGGCACGACGACGCAGCACATGTCAGTCTAACGTTCGCGAACGAATGCGCGGCGCACGAAATCAATCCTCAAACGCGACGCCGACCCTTATCGCGACCCGAGCACCCTAAACCCTCAACATCGCGCGCGCGACCACTGCCGCCTCGCGCCCCGCGCGCGCGCCGCCAACCACGCGCTCGCGCGCCCCTAAACCGACGCGTGCCGTATGCATCCACACCCTCGCACCATCACGCGCGCCCGCGCCCACCCCACGCGCGCACGCCACGCGCGAATCAACACACGAAATCACGAATCACATCGCACTCGCGCATCGCACGCACCGCGACGACTTCAAGCGTCGAACGACCCGCCACGGGCGCCACCGACATTCTCTGCGCGCGCGAAAAAATAACCATCACCCGTCAGTCGTCATCATCCGCGACAATCGCGTCGCGCCATCGCGTCGCGGGCGCGAATTCGTCACCCATCAATCGTCGGCGCGCGAAACCCCAAAGGGCCTAGGGTCGCGTCCGTCGTTCGCGCGCGCGTTCGCGCGCGCGCGACGCCGAGCGTGCGGACGTACCTTGGCGGAGATGGTGTTGGAGTTAAATTGGCATTGCTTGGCGCTGAGCGCGGCGGAGTGCGTCGCGGCGAACATCGTGCGCGGCGTGGAATGATGCGGTGGGCGGGCGGCGCGAGGGGGTCGGCGTGGGGACTGGACCGTTTTGAATGTGAATCACGCGGGCGAAAGACGAAAGACGCGTCGAGGCGATTGGATGGCGAGCGCGCGATGTGACGACTGCGTGTGTGTGTGATGGTACTAGAAAGAGCTACTATAGGTACGCGTGGCGTGTGACTAGGCGCCGCGTTGAATGATGAAATCGCACGCGGCGGCGACGTCGAGTTTGGTCGCCGACGTTCCGCCGACGGAGACGGGAACCTTTGTGGATTTTGAAAACGCTTCAAACGTAAAGGTTTCACCTGGACGTTGACCGAGCGAGCGAAGTTTCGCATTCTTCTTGGCGGCGATCTCGTTGGCGCGCTTTTGAGCTTTGGTGATGGCGATGTCTGGGAGTTCTGCGCGTTTGGCGGCGCGTAAACTGTCAATTTCTTTTTCCAAGCGCTTGCGGATGAAATCCGGTGGGTGCGACGTGAGCTTTTCCGTCTTGTTGCATGCGATGAAGATTGGAATTCGTCGCCGCTGAACGAGCTCGCTGGAAAGAAGATTAAATAGGTACGCTGCGACATCCTTCTTCTCCGTCGTAAACGTCGAACTGTCCACGACGAACACCAACGCCGCCGCTCGCGATAACTCCCCCATGGCATCGCGGCGGAGCTTGCCGTGTCCAGGTGTGTCTACTATTCGACAATTCGTGCGCGTTACCGGTGTACCTCGCGCATTCTTGCCTTCCACGACCACGTCCGCGGCTTCGCCCGACGCCATGCTCGTCACCGTCGCGAATCGTTGCTCCTTGTACTTCAACGCCTGAAACATGCACGTCTTCCCCGAGTCTCTGCACCCCATGATCACTGTCGCTGGTTTTCGTGTGTTTGCATCCTTGCGCGATCGGCGCCCACGCGTGAGGCAGGCGTGAAGGAGCGCGAGCGCGTACACAGCTAAGATCGTCCCGACGACGACGAAAAGCTGCGCCGCGTTGACGTCGTCGACGCCAAACGCATCTATGAGCACATCGCGCGCGGCGAAAATGGTGTCGTTGTATATGTTTCTAATGTCGCCGGCGATGACGGTGACGTTCATCGTGTCCGAAGCGATGAAGTGAGGCCTTGAGTGGTGGCTATGGCTGACTTTACGCGCGCGTACTACATAATGATGTGCGTATTACATAATGATGCGGCTAGCGTCGATGATGGCGCTACGAAATGCAGAGATGACGCTTGCTGGGGATTGCGCGCCGAAAATGGCGCTCCCGGCGACTAAGATGTTGGCGCCCGCCTCGGCGCACGCCGAAGACGTTGCAATTTTGATTCCACCATCCATCTGAATGTCGAGTGAAGGATAGCGCGCGCGCAAAGCGCGCACTTTGTCGAGCACGGATGGCATGAACGCCTGACCGCCAAAGCCAGGCTCGACAGAAAGGCACAATATCATGTCTACGAGGTTTTCATCGCAGAGGTCGTAAATGCCGCTCGTTTCGCACGACGTATTTGGCTTACATGCCACGGCTGCGCGCATGCCATGCGCTCGAATCGATCGGCACAGCTCTCTCGCGTCGTCTCCGCTCGCAACTTCGATGTGAAAAGTCACGCTCGACGCTCCGGCGTCGGCTAAGGCTGGAACGAGCGTCTTGGGATTGCTCACCGATAAATGGCAATCGAGAAATACGTCTCGCGGACCGACGCGCTTGCATAAATCAGCCACCACGGGCGGGCCAATGGTAAGGTTAGGCACAAAGTGCCCATCCATGATATCTACGTGCAGCCAATCCGCACCCTCGTCGAGCATGCGATTGACCTCAGCGGCGAGCGCGCCTTGGTCTGCGGCTAACAGACTCGGCGCGACGATGGCCCGTAGCGACGATGATGTGGATGCCGATAATGACGACCGTTCGGCGCGTGTGCAACCCCAAACGTCGCGCAGCGATGGATACATGCGACAGTAGGCTGGATATACATCTCTCGCGTACGCAGCGTGCGCTTCTGGATTTGGACGCACGACCCGAACGCGCCGAACCATTGATTCTACGGCAGCGCTGATGTCTTCGAACGCATTTGTACCGAGCGCGGCTAAAATTGCGCTCCCCAAAGCCGGGGCATCGGTGCACTCTGTGACGACGTGGGTAATGCCCGTGACGTCGGCGTGGATTTGAAGCCAAAGATCCGAGCGCGTGGCGCCGCCGGCGACGACAACTTCCTTGGGCTCGTACCCGCCTCTCGCCATCGTTTCAAAAATTAACCGTGTGCCACAGCATACGCTTTCGAGGATGGCTCGGTACACGTGCGCACGAGTGTGCTTAAGTGTCAATCCAGAAATCACACCACGGCTGAGTGGATCGACGTGCGGCGTACGATTACCCTGGAAATGATCGAGCGCCGTCAAGCCTTCGGCGCCGACTGGAATTTCAGCCGCCTCTGCATTAATGTCATCGTAAAATCCATGATCACCGTTACACAAATCTTTAAACCACCGTACGACAGAACCAGTACTCGTTTGTCCGCCTTCGACGACGAACGGTGCGGTTTTTACGAGCGCATTCCGATACGTCCCAAATATACCAGACGCGTGCAACGGTGCCGACGCGACGCCCAAATGTAAATGCGATGACCCCGTAATGAGCGCCAGCTGTCCTGGCTCAATCACACCCAAGCCAACCATACCAACAAATGCATCTGCACCACCCTGAACGACGGGAACGCCTTCTTTCAACCCGCATCTCGCCGCCGCCTCCGCCGTCAAACCGCTGACCACGTCGCCCATATCCAGTATCTCTTTGGGCCACTTCTCGAGCAACTCCGCCATGCCCAATGACTCAAGCAATGTCACCGGCGGGGTTTTACCATCAAAGTGCCATCTCACGCTTACGTTATTGCTCGACCCGACGTAGCGTCCGGTTAGATGGAAATTTATATAATCTTGATACTCGCATATGCGACTCGCGGCGTACGTCTCGGGCGCGTTTCGCTTCAACCACAGCGCCTTGGGAATCATCCACTCCGCGGACACAGGGCCCTGACCGTTGCAATTCACGCGAAGCGCGCCGTCCGCAGTCGCGAGAATGTCATCGCATTCGCGACTGGCGCGCATGTCCATCCAAAGCACGCACGGCGCCGCGGCTTCGCCTTCATCATTCATGGCCACTACGCTACAGCACGTGGTATCGACACACATCCCACGCACGCGCGATGCGACGTCTATGGAGTCGTTTTTAATCTCAGCTTGTGCTGCGGCGACAGCGCGCTTGACGGCGAGGTGAAGTCCGTCTATCCAGTCGCTGGGACGCTGCTCGGCGCGCGCGGGCAGCGGGTACGTCGTCTCGTACGGAACATCTGAGAACGCGAGCGCGCGCCCGTGGAGATCAAAGACGCCAGCACGAATGCCTCCAGTCCCGCCGTCGATGCCGATGACGTAATCGCCGACGTGAGACATGGCGGCGCGCGGAGACGTGTGAGGCGCGCGGAGGCGCTCGAGGCGTTTGTCGTATGTATGTTACAAGCGCCGGCCTAAAAGGTCGGCGAAATCTACCGCACGTATGACGCCGTGGTCTTCATCGTCGACGTCATCGATGGAAACCGATGAGCTCAATGAGACGGTATCGTCGTAAGAGACGTTTAAGTCGCGTCTGTCGTCATAGACGGTTTCATATTCCCGCATCAAACCGTCTCTTATCATGTCGTCGTAGCCGTGTCCTGGAGCGCGGCTAGTGTGCACAGCCGAATGCGTTCGTGCTTCCTCCATGGGTTGCACAGGCGACGTTTGAGACGGTGGTGGTTCAATGTCACGCGCGATGGACTCGCGTGCCGGTGCCGCGGTCGACAAGACGCGTTCGTCATCGGCGACTTCTTCGCGAGGCGCCTCCGCTGTCGTCGCGAGTACTTCATTCGATGGGTCTGCAGCTTGCGATGACGTCGACTCAGACTCATCTGGAACTCTATCTCGCGCCGAACGTAACGATGCACTAAATTTCCGGCGCCTCAAAGGCGTTACGCCATCGCCCGAGTTGGATACATTCTCATCGCTCGCGAGCGTCTTGGCTAAAGTCTTCAACTTTCTTCGAGGTTTGACTACGTCAACATACGTGCGCTCTTGATTTTCTACGTCGTCTTCCGAACCCGTCAACGAAGGTGCAACGCGCGTCGTGAGTACGAATTGCGGATTTTGATTTGCGATTCGCCAGTGTTCGTTGAGTTCATTCTGCTTTTGCGACAGCTCCATCAGTTTAATGTTCAACGTTCTCTGCACGTCGCGGATTTCCGCCGCCAACTCGTCGAGGCGCTTCGTTGATGTATCCCTTTCACGCCTCTCTCTAATCGCGCTATCGATTTCCTTCCTACACGCCGCGACGGTGTCTTCATCTCTCGTGGACAGTTGTTCTACATCCGCGTTCCACTTGACATCGCACGCGTCAATCTCTGCACGCAAAGACATGATTTGCGCAGTGCACGTCATAGCGTGAGACTCGATGCTCGCCACGAGCGCATTTGCGTCTTCGTGCGACACCGCGCTCGTCACCTTGGTCAATTGCGCGTCGGCATCCACTGCGTTGGTCAAGTCAATCTTGAGCCGTGCGATCTCCGCAGTCTGCGCCGCGACATGCGCGTCAAACGCTTCGGTGGTCAATTCTAAGCGATTCTGAACGCGTTGAACCTGTTCGATCGCCTTCTCTTCCACAAAACGCACGCGATCGTTCGCCTCGCGTGCCAGGCGCTCGCATTCGGCATTCAAGTCTTCGATGGAGGCTTCGAGACGCTCGATCACTTGCGTCTTCTTTGTCCCGCGCTCGCGCTCTTCATCGAGCGCGCGCACAACGAGTCTTAAATGCCTCGGCGCATCATCTCGCTGATGCGCAACGAGTTCTTCCGTCGTTCCACATTCTAGGCAACCAAAGCTCACAAATGGGCACTTTTTGCTTGCGCCGACGCAAAAATTGTCAAGGTGCGCGTGGAGAATCTTCGAGCGCACGAACGCGTGGCACTTTGGACACGGTCGCCGGGCTTCCGCACAAACCGCTTCGTGCCTCGCTGCGCGCAGCGCGTTCACCTTTGTGTCACAACTCGGACACGTGTACGGACGATAGTCGCAATCCATTCTGTGCGCGTCGATGCCAGCGCGTTCGCATCCAAACAAACATCCCAACTCGTCTTCGTCTTCTAAATTAATAAATCCACACTTGATGTACTCACGCACGCACGTCGTGGCGCGATGCTCGGCGAGTGACTTGCGCGCACCGCTCCATCCGCATCCATTCGCACACGCAATCACAGCCTCGGGACACGTCTGCGCGTGATGCGGCGCTTTACACAGCGGCACGCGCGCCGCGCACCCTTTCACTTCGCACGTCGTCGGCTGCCACGCGCACGATTGCTGGTGACTAATATACAAGTACTTTGGCACGCATTCACCACAGAAATCTTTCCCAGGAACTAAATTATGCGACTGCGCTATCGTCATCGACGCGCACGGAAACGGACATCGACGACTGACAAATTGGCACTCTCTGTCGTGCACGTCTCGCATCGACAGCCGCACCGCCTCCCCGCACCCCTCGGCGTTCCAACACCATTCCCCAGCACCGTGCGCGTTACGTTTAAGCACGAGTCCGCGCCTGCAAATCACCGCAGAAGACACGATGGCGTCTTCAATCTCCACGTTTCGAGCGTACGCTGGCGCGCCCGCCGCCGTCGGCGCTGGAGCGCACCCGCGGCAATACGACGACCCGTCGTCCGCGCATACCGGATCGAGCATGACGTCCCGACACCGTGGACACAGCAACGACACGTGTGGGTATCCCACGAACACCACGGGCGCGTGCGCAAAGTCGATATCCGCGTCGTCGTCGTCGTCGTCGTCGTCGTCGTCGTTTGGCTCGACGTCGTTCGACGCGCCCATCGAATCCCGCGCCAACGCGCCGCCGACGCCGACGCGACTCGCGAGTGCACGCACACCCACGACCTCGCGCTCCACCACCGCGCCCCATTCGCCCCCCCCGCGCGCGCGCGACGTCGACGTCGACGCCACGCGCGCCGACGAGCGCGTGGTGGACAGCCAAAAGTCGGTCGAGTTCCCGCGGTCATCTCTGAGCCGCGTGAGGCCCATTCGGCCGTACGGTGGCGAACGGAGGACAAAGGCACCCACGTGCTTCCGCGGCGAGCGTCTCGCGCGCGCGTTCGGCGCTGGATGCGCGCGCGCGCGCGACGATGACGCGAACGATTGGCGCCCGCGGCCGGTCGAGCGGTCGAGCCGTTGGATACACCGTTTTGAATGTATGATAACGCTAAGTCATGATTCGTCAATGCGTGGGTGGGTACATACAACACATGTGCGGGGGTACACACAGAGTGGTCCGTTGTATGATGGTTCACCGGCGCGTGACGATGCCGTCGCGATTCCGCGCGCGCGTCGCCACACGCCGCCGCGCCGAGCGCCCGTACGCGCCGAGCGCCGCGCTGAAAACGCGCATCACATCGCCTTCGCGCACACACACGCGCGCCGCGCACGCGTGACGACGTCGCACCGTCGACGCATTCGCGCGCATTCGAAACCCTGCTCGGACACGCGCGTGCGAATTCATCAAATTCGCGCCCGACGCATCGTCGTCAAAAGTCGCGGATTCGTAGGCGACGCGACGGACATCGCGCGCGATGGCGCTCACGAGCGATGAATTAAATTACCTCGTGTATAAATATTTACTCGAATCTGGGTTCACGCACAGCGCGTTTGCGTTTGGGAATGAATCGTACGTCGATCGGAAATCTATCGCACCGTCGCGGGCGATTCCGCCGGGGGCTTTGATTTCATTCGTACAGAAGGGGTTGCAGTACCTCGAACTTGAGGCGAATTTGAATGAGGTGCGTGAAATGTTGTGTGTTGACGTGTGTTTGAGCGTATTCGTGCGTCGCATGGCGCGTTTGTGCGTCGTAAAGCGTCGGAGATGCGTCATGAATGGGCGGATGAGATCTCTGGGATGATGCAGAGGGCGCGCCGCGCGCGAGAGAATTAAACGCGCATTCGCTCGACGCGGGACGTGTTGTACTGACGTGTTGGTGTTGTTGCGTGTGGTGTAGGATGGAACGGATGTTGATGCGGACTTTTCGGTGTTGAGTTCGCGAGATTTGCTCACGTCGAGCGTGGAGGAGTTGAAGGAGCTCGTTACGAAGCGGCGGAACATGACGGATGAGGAACGCAAGGCGCAACGCGAGGAGGAAGAGAAGGAGTTGCGAGCCAAGGCGGAAGCGAATGGGATCAAGATTGAAAGTGATGTCGAGCGCGAGATTACGAGCGATGAGGTGACGATATTGGATGGACACACGAGCGAGGTGTTTATTTGCGCGTGGAATCCGACCAAGCAACTTTTGGCGTCTGGTTCGGGCGATTCTACGGCGCGCGTGTGGTCCGTTCCAGCAGGTCCATCGGGGCGCGAAGCTCAGGCGAAACTTGAAAAGCCAAAGGTGTTGGAGCATAAGAGCGACGAGGATGGTGCGTCGGCGGGCGATGCGATGGATACGGGTGATGAAAACAAAAATGGTGAGTGGGCCGCCGGGGCGAACAAGAGCAAGGATGTCACGACGCTTGACTGGAACGCCGATGGCACCCTACTCGCCACAGGCTCGTACGATGGGCAGGCTCGCATCTGGGACACCGAAGGTAAGCTTTTAATGAGCTTGAAGAAGCACAAGGGTCCGATCTTTTCCTTAAAGTGGAACAAGAAGGGCGACTGCTTGCTCAGCGGCTCCGTCGACAAAACGGCAATCGTGTGGGATGCGAAGACTGGTGAAATGAAGCAACAGTTTGCGTTCCACTCAGCACCGACGCTCGATGTGGACTGGCGAAGCCCAACGTCGTTCGCGACGTCGTCGATGGATCACTCCATCTACGTGTGCGAACTCGGCAAGGACAAGCCCGTCAAGGCGTTCAAGGGGCACACTGACGAGGTGAACGCCATCAAGTGGGACCCGAGCGGTACGTTGCTCGCGTCCTGCTCAGATGATTTTACCGCCAAAGTTTGGAACTTGAAGAAAGACACATGCGTGCACGACTTCAACGAGCACGAGAAGGAAATCTACACCATCAAGTGGAGCCCTACCGGCCCCGGGACGGAGAACCCCGACCTTCCCCTCATTCTTGCCACCGCGTCGTACGACGCTACGATCAAACTATGGGACGTCGATTCTGGCAAGTGCTTGCACACGCTAGAAGGGCACACCGATCCGGTGTACTCCGTCGCCTTTAGTCCAGACGGCAAGTACCTCGCGAGCGGTTCGTTCGACAAACACTTGCACATTTGGAACGTCAAGGATGGTAGTTTAGTGCGCACCTACCAAGGTGAAGGTGGCATCTTTGAAGTTTGCTGGAACAAGGAGGGCAATAAAGTCGCCGCGTGCTTCTCAAACAATCGCGTCAGCGTCTTAGATTGGGAAGTTTAGGTGTGAAAATTAGTAGAGGGAGGAAGAGAGGGAGAGAATGTCAATATCGAAAATATCTCGAATTGTTTTTACACGCTATGTCGTTACTTTTCGTTGTTTGTCTACGTATTACGCCTGTGGGTTTGAGTACGTAAACCACAAGGATTTCGCCTCCGCTAACGCGCTCTGCGGCACAGCGCACTGGTTGAGCAAAAACGCCATCCTGGCGTCGTCGCCATTCCATTCCTCAAAGCGCTCGCGCAAAATATGACTCGTCATCTTCTCTCGGCGCGTTTGATCGCGCAAGTGCTGTGCTACGAAGACAATCCAATGACAGTGCGTTCTATCGGTCATGCTCATGAGCTGCGTGACAAAGGCGACGGTGATTTCATCCGCTAACGCATCGACGTCTTCCCCGCGCACGACGTCGATGGCGTTGAGCATCATAAACAAATGCCAAGCTAACGACGCGTTGAGCACGTCATCCGAGTACGTGAGTGGGTGAAACGCTAACCGTATTTCCGCCGTGCTCGGCACCACACCGTCTTCAGCAGATGCTGCGAGATCGAGAATGTTGAACGCTACGTCTCGCAAATGCGTCGCTTTGTTCGCCTCCAACGTAGCATCGGTTGCGCAAGGCGGCGAAGGATTAGCAGCCTTGCGCAACTTAACCGCATCGCAGTACGATTTAACAACCTCTCTAAGCGGCGACGTCGGGCCAGCGCCGAGCCAGAGATGTAATCCAAAATTTTGGTACCAGCCCATGCCGTCGTCGTCGCGCGCGACTTCGCCCGCGAGAAGCTTAAACGCCTCCTCGCTCTCGCTTGACACGTACTTTCCAACCGGCCCTGCGCGCCAGCGATTGAGCTGCTGCTTTGCATAAAATGATACATTCTTTCCCGAACCAATCTGCGCGATACATGTCGCTAAACGCGGATCACCGTGCGCGGCAGCGGCGCGAGCCGCGCTCACCGTCCGCCCGCCCGCGACGTGCGTCGACGCCGCCTTACGACCAACTAATTCCTCCTCAGCCGGAGCCTTGCGCGATACTTGTTCTCGAAGCCACGCACTGACCCCTGCACGTCGTCTATGCACGTCCGCGGCGGTTCCTCGCGCCGCCCCGAGCTTGTCCTCGGCGAACAGCTCGCTCGTCAACGCCCACGCGCTCACCTCCGCTTCCACGCGCGCTCGCAACAATTCCTCCGAGACCTCGCCACCTTCACTCACGCTCGACGTCAACACTTCAACCACGGCTTCTAAATGTCGCAGACACACCGCGGCAACGCCATACGGGGCGTCAGATGAGCTCTCTCGCGCGCACGCGTGTCGAATGCCTCCGCCCGCGCGCGGCACCGCCTGCGCGAGCGCCACCTCAAGCGCTCCCACGCACGCCTCCATCGCCTGCGACGTTCGCACCGCGCGCACACTTATCGCCGTCGTCGTCGTTCCGTCCCGTATCACGGGCAAGGCGAT
>Ga0181553_10002396_pt1 | contig 16588 bp, 20 predicted proteins | sample 011ome_17_FD_133753 | JGI IMG/M metagenome (GOLD analysis project Ga0181553, IMG submission 133753) | Coastal salt marsh microbial communities from the Groves Creek Marsh, Skidaway Island, Georgia - 011502XT metaG (megahit assembly) | ecosystem: Environmental > Aquatic > Marine > Intertidal...
AACTTCTTTAGCCGCAACTGGTATGCCGACTGTTGACGCAGAAGAGTTAGGTGCATCTACTGGTAGTACTTTCAATGAAATGGGTTTCACAATTGAAAAATCAACTGTGACTGCAGTTTCAAGAGCTCTTAAAGCAGAGTACTCACTAGAACTTGCACAAGACCTTAAAGCAATTCACGGTTTAGATGCTGAGACTGAATTAGCTAATATCCTTTCTACTGAAATCCTTGCGGAAATCAACAGAGAAGTTATTAGAACAATTAACTCTCAAGCAAAAGACGGTGCTCAACAAGCTAACGTGACTGTAAATGGTGTGTTTAACATGTCATCTGATGCAGACGGACGTTGGAGTGCTGAGAAGTTCAAAGGTTTAGGTGTACAGATTGACAGAGAATGTAATCAAATCGCTAAAGACTCAAGAAGAGGAAAAGGTAATATCCTAATCTGTTCTTCTGACGTTGCAACTGCACTTGCAGCTGCGGGTACTTTGGATTACTCTCCAGGCATATCTAACAACTTAAATGTTGACGATACTGGTAATACTTTTGCTGGTCTTCTTAACGGAAGAATTAAAGTATACATCGACCCATATGCAAACACTGACTACTGTACAGTAGGTTATAAAGGTACTAACCCTTATGATGCTGGTGTTTTCTACTGTCCTTACGTACCATTGCAAATGGTCAAAGCAGTTGGGGAAGATACTTTCCAACCTAGAATTGGTTTTAAAACAAGATACGGAATGGCGTCAAACCCATTTGTAGGTTCTACGCCTGCGAACGGTCTTGCTTCAGTGAAAACTAACTTCTACTACAGAATATTTAAAGTGACTAACATTTTAACATAATCTGTTTAGGTCAAAGACCAAAAAGGGGAGAACTTCGGTTCTCCCTTTTTTTATATTATTTTGAAAATAAGTGTTGACATTTCTTGTTCCACCATGTATAATACTTGTATTAAGAATGAGAAAGAGAGGTTAAATTCGGAATAAGTTAACGGCGTAAAGTCAAAAGTCGATAGACACTCACCCCACCACTCGTAGATATTGAAAGTTCGCAACTTTCCGAGGTGGTGGGTTTTCTTATAAATACAAATGGTCTCTTAGTTTAATGGTAGAACTTGTCTCTGTCTAAGACGAAGCAGGGGTTCGATTCCCCTAGAGACCGCCAGAATTCACAAGTAGAGAAGAGTCGTAGTTGGTTGGTTGTTGTGAGACTCAGAAAAGATGTTCTAGTTGTTAAAGTCAATTAAGACGTGGCATATGGTAGTGAGACTAGAATAAACATCGAACAATGTAGGTAAAGAAATTCTTATGTAGTTGGGTTGGGATTTACTGGAAAACGATACTTGTTATGGTGGAAGGCCGAAACCACCTAGATAAAAAATAGAGTGTAAGAAATCGGGTAGTCCCCGAGACATTGAACTACTGTGCAATCAACTGCACGATTTTTATAAATAGTAGTATGGCATATAGTAATAAAGTAATAGACAGATTTGAGTCTGTACTAAAAGACCCGAAGAAACATGCGGTGGGTAGGTTTGACCCTAAAGACCCGAATGTTGCAACGGGACTCGTGGGTGCGCCTGCGTGTGGTGATGTCATGAAACTAGACCTTAAGATGAACGGAGATGTTATAGAAGATGTCAAGTTCAAAACTTATGGTTGTGGTTCTGCAATCGCATCATCTACTATGTTTGTTGAAATGTTAAAAGGTAAAACTATAGAACAAGCAAAAGAAATCAAAGATAAAGATATTGCAGATGCATTAGAATTACCCAAGATTAAATTACATTGTTCTGTTCTTGCAGAAGAAGGTATCAAACGTGCAATCGAAGATTGGGAAGATAAACTTAAACATAGAAAACATAATCAGTGGGAAGACCCAAACGGATATGGATATTGAATTAACAGATGAAGCGATTACAAAAGCTGTTGAACGATGTGGAGAGTTTACTTCCAAAGAAAGTAATATACGTCTTGGGATTACTGGTGGTGGTTGTGCTGGGTATGAGTATGTTATTGAACACACCGACACTATTACTTCAAACGATAATGTTCTAGATTACGGTAAATTTAAAATTGTTGTAGACAATATAAGTTTACCATTCCTAAATGGTTCTACCTTAGACTATCAAAGAGAAGGACTTAACGAGTTCTTTAAAATCATAAATCCAAACGAAGTATCTTCATGTGGGTGCGGAGTTTCGGTTCAATTAAAAATATAACTTGACATTTGTTGTTCGTATCGGTATAATACGACAATGAGAAAATTTAATCGAAGAATACAGAAACCAAAATCATTCGATAGAAAACCTAAGAAAAAATATACAGGCCCTAAAGATACGGGTCTCACTGTATATGTACGAGAAGGTAATGTAGATAGAGCATTACGTACTTTTAAAAAGAAAGTAAAGAATGCGAATATCATGCAAGACTTGAAAGATAGAGAATTCTTTCAGACTCGTAGAGAGAAACGTAGACTATTGAAAGATAAAGCTATTCGTAGACAGAAAAGAGAAAACGAAAGTAATAAAGGTTTAGGATTTACTAAACGTGGAAGATTTCAGTAGAAACTCAAAGTCACTAGTCGACTAAAGAGTAATCAGACTAGGGTTGGTCACCGAACACCCAATGTAGAAATGAGAAAGTCTACAATTACCTCTCAAAAGGGAAGATATTGATACCATTTGGAATATCTTCCCTTTTTTGTAAATTACCATTTATATAAATAGTTTACACTTGTGACACACAATTGTCACATAAATGACACAATATGAAAACACTAGACAAATTGATGAAAAGTGGTAGATTAGATAAGATATGGTCTGGTATTGATACTGAGTTAAAGCCATGGGAATGGAACACTGGTATATTCATGATACCTTCATTATGTCTTTGTAGTATTATACTACTATCATTGATATTTTAAAACATAGGGGGACACGAAGTCCCCCTTGTTTTTAAGACAAGAATAAAATCAACGCAGTTGAAATTATAAAAATTCCAATATACGCATCGACTTTACCTAGTTTTTGATGTTTGACCTTATACATGTCTGACACCACGATACCATTTAGGATAAACAGTAGTAGATGTCTTCTTGTTTTCGGACTCCAAAGCATCATGTCTTATTCCACGATAAATACCCGCAACACGAGATTTTTTCTCTTTTGCGATATTTTGTGGAGTTTGTTTGATACCTCTGTAATACATAGGTTCGCCCTCCAGTTTTCTAATCGATTTCGTACATAGTCTCACGACTACACCCTTCTCATAGCGTTCCTTCGGTAAACTTTCGGTCTCGTTCCCCTTGCGGGTACTTGCTTGCCTTTCTGAATAGAAAGAGGTTTTCAGGTTTCCTACTTCCGTCTTATATAAAATATAAGATGAACGAAGTCTGAATACTGTTCTGCTGTATTTAGATATACAACCGTCCGCAAGGACGTATTCAGTATTCAGTATTATTTATACAAATTAAGTTTTTAAGTTAATCTGATAAAAAATCCTTTAAATCTGAGTCCACATTGACCGCACGTCTTTTTCTTTTCTTCTTCTCTTCGGTCACGACATCTTTCCAATAACGGTCTACACTCTTAATATCATCTATCTTTTGTCTAAGAGTATCCACTAGGAATTGTCCAGCTTCATCTGATTGTTCTGTACTGTTCTCATTATCAACTAAATCTTCATACTCAATGTTTGCCATGTATTTTAGTTTGATATCTTGTTGTTTCTTTTCTTTATCTATTCTACGTAAGAATGCATACCAAGCGATTTGCGTAAAGTATGCGAATGCATTAGGTGTTCCAGTTCTCGTTGCAGTCTCGATATCATAGTTCTTGATTGCTTTCAAACAATTCTCTACTGCGTCCATAACCATTTCTTCACGATAAGTATATCGAATAAAATTAGATTTGTGTGATAATCCTTCTGCGATTTTTAGAAAACACTCTGCAATGTAATTATCAATCATTGGGATTTTCTTTGACTTTTGTTTCTGTGCTTTCTGTAATCTATTACAATAATCTACAACCGCAAGAGAAAACTCTTTGTTGTTTACGTAGTGTGGTTTATCTTGTGGTTTTACTTTTTCTGTCATAATATATCCATATTTAATTGTTTTGTATTATACTTGATAAAACATATTTAGTCAATAATTAAATTAGTTCTTGACAAAACTTGTTTCATCGTATATAATCTTGGCTACATTCCGCCCCCCGCTGAATACCTAGTGTAATTTATCTTTATCTGGGTCATGAGTAGGGAAGAATAATAACTTTCCTAATTTATCTGCAGCCTCTTCGACTTCTTCTTTTGTCTTTTCAACTAATCCGTCTACATAATCTTGTATCTTACCTTCACGTAAAGCAGCCTCTGCATCTTTCCAACTACGAACTCTATCTTCATAGTTTGCGTTCATATCTAATAATGCTTCTTCCCATTGCAACATTAAGTGTTCGGGTGGTTTTGCCATACTGACAACATGATAAGAATTCAATGAGATAACACTACCAAGACTTTCTTGATACACCATAAACGGACGCATCGTATAAAAAGGAAAACCCGTGTGCGATTTTGCGTAAACCATTTTTACTGCTTTCCTGATTACGATTTCTTCTTGACGAGTTGCGTCATCACTGTATGGGTCATTCCATTCAATAACTTCACATATAACTTCGTCTCCTGATGCAAGTTTAAAGTGTCTTACGTCACCTAATTGTTTATCCATACTATTATTTATACTATTTTAAATTAACGGGTATTATCTTATACGGGAACTGTTCCTTTGCATATATCTTTATTCTTTCTCCAGAATGACGCAAAGTAAAGTTCTTGTGTCCCTTTACATGCAAATCGTCTGCAATATCATAGAGTGTAGTATTACTACCGTCATCTGATTGTCTGAGTCCACGTCCGATAGATTGTAATACTTTTATCTGACTTTTACTTGGACTCGCAAATACAATATTATGTAAGTTCTTAATATTTATCCCAGTACTAAATGTACCTAACGATGCGACAATGATTGCATTCTTCTGCGACTCGACAATACCACGTATTTGTTCACGGTCTTTTGCATCTACTTCTCCAGATACATAAAATACTTTTCGGTCTTTGTCTGCACCTTTTCTTATAATATCAAATAACTCTTTACCATGTTTCTCTACATATTGAAACAATACCAATGTATTCCCTTTTAAATCTAATGTTAAGTTCTTAATAAAATTATTTCGTTTTTCGTGTCGGACAATGTAATCTACTTCTTCTGCATAAGTCTTACCTTTTAATAAATGACATACATCATTATGATATCGAAGAAGTATAACATTAATATCAAGACCCGCAAGTGTACCACGCACTTGTAAGTCTTTAGTTGCGATTACTTTATGTGTCAGTCCAAACAATCCTTCTAATACTAATTTATTTGTTTCTGTACCGTCCAGTGTACCCGTAGTTCCAAAACGATACTCTGCATTCTTACATTTGTTCATTACACCCGTCAATGACTTGGCTTTAAATAAATGTACTTCATCTCCGAAGACCGCACCGAATTGTTCAAACCAATCAAACTTAAGACGATAGATAGATTGCCATGTAGAGATAATAATTCTTTTATCTGTAATCTTATCCTTTCCAGAATAGATACGGTGTACTTCATTCTCTACATCAAATCCATATTCATAAAAGTCTTTATATAATTGTTCTACTAAACTTGTTGTGGGAACAATAATTAACATGTTCTTATCATGATTATCATAATACCAACGTAATAGATTATAAATAATAAACGACTTACCACTTCCAGTAGGGGAGAGTAATAAACATCTTTTGTTTTCTATACCATGTGATATCGCATCGTACTGATAATCTCGTATCTCAAATGGTGCATCTAAACTGTCAAGATATTTGACAAGGGATTTATGTTGAATTTTGTTTCGGAGTTCTGGGTGTCCATACTCGTCATTGTCTACAAGTTGTACGGGATACATTCTATCCAACGCAAACTTTTTCAAATGCGGATATAGACCCACATTTAATTCACGAGTCATTTGATTAAATAAACGAATTTTACCGTCCCAGACTTTACGTTTGAATGCAGGCATATACCTATGGCCTGGAACGAAAAAAGAAAAGTATTCAGATAGTTCTTTAAGTTGGTGACCTTCGCAGTCTACCAACATCATAGAATGGTCTTTTAGACCCACTTGAATAGTATTTGCGGGACGCATCAAATACCAGTTTCAAACTGCCTCCACTTAATCATATTACTTATAGTTTGATGTCTCCATGTGATATTGTTAACAATCTCTGTTAATGTATCTATACATGTAGTAAGGTATTGGATTTTAAGTTCTGAGTCTTGTATCTCTTTATCAGTATCATACCAGTTTTCTTTCTGACCTTTTGTTGTGATAACAAGACCGTCATAGGGGTCAGGTTTCCAACCACGAGACTCAATATCTTCTTGTGACATTTTACCTTCGTAGTATAACCACTTATCTTTTAATAAGTTCTTTTGTTCAAACTCTGACCTTTTTAATCTGAGTTTCATTGCAGAAAGATAGGACAAATACTTATGATGCAACTCGGGTGTTTTACGAGATGCTTCGTCTAATTGATTTTTAGGTATTTGTGAGTCTTCTTTCCACTCTGATAATATAGTATCTAAGTCAATCATAACCGTATATTATACAGTATCAAACAGATTATGTAAAGTGTTTTTTTAGTACTTCCAGTCTATCTTCAAAGTGTGCAAGTTTATCTAGTTCTTCTTCAATAGTCACTATCAAATCACCATGTTCTGCAAGACCAACTCTTTTCTCAGTTAGTACTCTTACATTCATTTTGTGTCTTTCAATACCAGCCTCACACTGTTTAATAAGTACATCAACTATCTGCGGTGCCATTATACTTCTCATGCAATCTCCCTTAATGGTTTACTCAATTCTTCCCAACTTAATTCATAATCACTATCTCCTTCTGCAAAACCAAGAACACCAAGTTTCTCGTATTCTGGTAAAAGGTCATCATGTAGTAATCCAATCTTTTTCAAGTTGGGCATTATTCTACTAAACAATAAAGATTGAAACTGGTTTTGTGCGATTTCTTTTTGACCATACTCTTCGGTTTCTTTTATATCCATTCCATACATTTCCCAAACTGCGTGTGGTCTTAATCTATTTCTACTTACTGTACATGCTTCTAATGCAAACTTTGCTCTATCCATTCTTTCTTCTTCGGATAATGTTTGTACAAATTCAGTAAGATAGTTTATACCAAAAGTCACATGACGTGCTTCATCTCTAATAATAAGATTTAACATGTCTTTGAATACTGGGTCTTCGGTAGTATCTTTTGCAGTTTGAAAGGCCGCAAGTGCAAGTCCTTCAATTACTACTTGCATACCAATAAATTTTAAATCCCACCTTGAGTCAGTAAGTATCTTATCTAATAATCCTTTTAACGCACGACTTATAGGCCAACTCTTATGTAGTCTTGTCTGTATGTACTTATTGAAACATTCTACGTGACGTGCTTCATCAAATGTCTGCGAGGCCGCATATAGTTTTGCATTGAAAGTAGGGGCACATGATGCAAGTTGACTCGCAACTAATAACGCACCTTGTTCTCCGTGTAAGAACTGACTGGTAGACCAACTATTTAAATCTTTAAAAAATTCTTCCTTTCGCATTCTATCCCAAGTCTTATAGACTGGGTGTCCCTTCCACTGACTGTCTTCCCACTGAAATCTTTCTTCTGAAATGTCTATTACTTCTGGAGACCAATCAACATCAATCTCTACGTCCCAGTTAAGTTGTTTACCTAACTCGTATAGTTTTTTAATACGATTATCTTGTACAGTATAATCCCAGTTATAAGAACCCACTAAAGGCGTATTGAATATTTCTACAACATCTACTGGGTCTAAGTTTACTGGATAGTCTCCGTCATACTCTATAGTATCTAAAGGTGTTGTTGTTTTTATTATCTTCATGTTTGTTTAACCACTTCAAAAGTTGAAAATCTAAAAGATGCGGTAAATGTAAGGTAAGTCACATTACCCGTTGTAGTAGTAAACTGTATACCCCCTAATGATACGGGTAAACAATCTCTATATCTAATCTTTTGCGTTGCGTTGTTATGACTGGATAATATCATCAAAGTAATATCTGCAAAGGTAGGAAATTTAGTATCTCTTCCACTAGGCCCTACTTGTCCTTCGTTTACAAGTCTTTGCAACCAGTTATACATTTCATTATACCCAGTCATTTCTTCGTCTAGGATAATGTTAAAACCTATTTCACTATGTGTTAGTTTATCGCCAGGCAAAGGAACACCAGTTATTCTTCTGACTGGTAATTCAACTGGATTTGCACTGACACTCGGGTGGTCTACTGACTGACAGAAGTATTCTAGATTAGGATACTTTGCACGGTCTATCAAAATTTTAAATCCCGTAGGTTGCAAGTAATTCAGATTAGTCGTTAGTTCTTGGTCTTCAACTTGCGTAGTAATGTTTGTAGTATTAATAGGCATACTTATATTTATATGTTTTTAGGTGTTGACATTAGTTGTTTCGATAGGTATAATATGCAATAATGAATACAGAACTATACGAATTATTACATAAATGTAAAGACAACACGGGATTACCCGTAATGCAAAGAGGTCTGTTTTTAGAAACTACAGAAAAATATGGTAAAGAAGAGTTCCGTAAAACACTCGCAGAATTTATTACAAAAGAAAAACCACCATATCCATTAAAAAAGTTTGATAAGGAAAAAGTAATTGATAATTTTCGTAAACTAAAAAAATCAAACTTTACAGATTATATAAGTGTTCCAGAACGAGAAGATGTCTTAGAAAAGTATGATGATTACAAATACGCATACAAAGATTATGGTCTAGGTATTATAGACGGCCCTTCGGTATTTAACTATTGTGCAGACTCCTTTATGAATGACCTAAGAATGAATTGTGGTTCTTATGGATTTAAATCTCCACTACAAAGGTGGAACGAAGGTGATAATATTTGGGGTGCATTCGGGCCTATCTGGAGAGGTGTCAATGATACACAATCATTAGAACCAAATACTTATACTATGGCATTTAGACTCGGTACATATATTGCAACACAGTTTAAACCTATTGTTGCAAAAACAATATATGATATGACAAATGCAAAAACAGTTTTAGATACATCTATGGGTTGGGGAGATAGACTTACTGCGTTTTATTCTTCTGATGCAACACACTATATTGGTTGTGACCCAAACCCAAATGTCTATGAAAGATATAAAAAGATGATTAAGTTTTATGATAAACTTACGGGTGGTAAGAAAACTGTACAGATGTATAATTGTGGTGCAGAAGATTTACCTTGGAATGAAATCAAAAATGTAGATTGTGCATTTACAAGTCCACCATATTTTTCTACCGAAAGATATAATGAAGGTGGAGACAAAGAAGAATTACAATCTTGGTTTAAGTTTAATGAATACGAGTCTTGGAGAGATAATTTCTATTTACCCGTATCACAAAATACTTTTGACTCGTTGAGTGATAGTGGTGTTATGATGATAAATATTCTAGACCCGAAGGTAAAAGGTAAACGATATCGTTCAGGAGATGAATTAGTTGACATGTTGCAACCTTATTTTATTGGTCAAGTTGGAATGAGAATAATGCAAAGACCACAAGGTAAATCTGTATTCAAAGATGAAGAAGGTAATTTTGATAAAGATGCAATGGACAAGTTTATGAAAAAAACTTATATTGAAAACATTTGGTGTTTCAGTAAAGATAAAGATATAGACATGTTCGAAAAAGTAAAAGTAAATACTTTGGAAGGTTTTTTCTCATGATACAATATGATGAAGGATTAACTCCTATTGAGGAATACAATGGTATCTTCTATAAGAGAGATGATTTATATGCACCCTATGGAGAAGACTTTGTCACGGGTGGTAAGATTAGACAGTGTAGAGATTTAATTAAAACAAACCTTAACTATATAAAAGAAGAATGCGGTAGTACTATTTCTACTGCGAGTTCTATTCATTCTCCACAAGCAGTTATTGTATCTAAAGTTGCGGAAGAGTTTGGACTAAAATCTATTATAGGTTTTGGTAATACAACTGTAGAAAAGGCACTTAAAAAGAAACCAATGAAAATGTGTGCAGACTTAGGTTCGGAAATGGTTGTGTTAAGTGAGTCGCAAGGTTTTAATAATGTACTATATGCAAACTTAAATAAACTTGCAGAAGAACGACCTATGTTTAAAGTTCTATTTGGATATGCGGCTCAAAGGTATCGTTCATCTATTATAGGTAGAATTGCAGAACAAATAGAAAATGTAGAATGTGATACTTTATATGTTCCACTTGGTAGTGGTATGACCTTTACGGGTATCATTGAAGGAGTTCGTTTGTTTCAAAAACAATTTAAAGTAGTTGCACTACAACCTTTTGGGTATGATAGAAGAAAAGACATACACAAAAACCTAGAAGGTATGGAGTGGGATTACGAATACGAATATCATATGGGTGATTATCCATATAATAAATTATTACAAAAGAATGTGGGATTTGAATTAGATATGTTCTATGAGTCCAAGTCTTTTGAAATGATGCAAGAACTAATGACCAAAGATGAAAAGTCTTGTTTTTGGTGTATTGGTAATAGTAATTATATTAGGGGTTGACAAAAACTGTAAACTTATATATAATACTGTATATTGTATAATTGCAATTGGTTAACCAATTGCCTGCAATTGTTTTGATTGCAGTCTATACAATTTAATTTTAACTTATATTCGGATTTCGAATATATATTTAAGGAGATAAAAATGGTAATAAATACCAATAAGTTTATCGTTGACTTATCAAAAATAACGACATTCACGCAAGAAATGTTAGATGCACATATAATCGCATTTAACCCAAACCTAAAACCAGAGTTTTTCCATTATCAAGAAATGGGTATAGCCTATTCAGAAACGGGACTTGAAGATGCATCTAAAATCAATGATGCTCTAGAACACTCGAAACTTATGGAACAATCTTATCGTAAAGGTTCTAATAAAAAATACAGTCTTTTGTTAGAAAGATTTCGTGCGGGATTTGACCTTCGTGGAAAACAAATATTTGTTGTTTATGACATTAATGGAAAAATCATAGATGTGTTTGGTGGTAATACTACACACTCTATAATGGATAAAAACTTTCCTCAGATAGATAATAGAATAGTTCATAAATTTGTAGTCACAGAAGCTTTCTCTTTTGCAAAACTACTTAGAATTGGGGGAAGACAAAATTCTTTAGAGTTAGAATTTGACCCTATCTCTTGGGACGATACTGTAGAGATTATTCGTGGACTTATCAAGGAAAAGGAAATCGCACTTCCTAAAAACCCGACAGAAAAACAAAAAGTTAAGTTTGCAAACGATATAAGAGAAGAAATATCTTACATTGCAAATGGAAGACATGACGGTAAAGAAAAAAATATTAATGCTTTAATTCTTACTTTGGAAGAAGAGATTACTGATAAGGTAAGATTACAAAGTGTTAAAGGTGGTGCTACTCTTTTAGAAGAGTTAAGAAAAACTGAACCACAAAAGTATGAAGATAATAAATATACCAAATGGTTATCTTATTCTGCCAATTATGATAAAATCTTGCCTGGGTTTGCAAAACAATATAGAGAGTGTAAAAACAACTATGATATTGACCCTTCTGAGTTTCCAAACCCTTTGAAAATAAATTTCAATGTTGTCGTACACTTTGGAACACCAGACCCAAGAGATGAAGTTAATTTTATCAAAGATTTGTTTACAACTTTTATCAGAGAACAAGATGAAACCGAAACTTTTTTAAAAGAGAAATTCATGTCTAACGGTGAAATAGGTTATACTTCTAATATTGAAGGATTTTATAATCCGTCAGAAAAAATTAAAGAACTTAGTAAAGGTAAAATACCTATGGGTAAAGTAATGCCTAGAAAAGTTTGGGAAGACTTTTTTAACCAAAATAATAGTTGACAAAACTTGTTTGACCAAGTATAATACATACAAAATTTGCGGGAGTGTTTTCACTCCCGCATTAATAGTTGAGAGAATACTATGAAAATTGCAATACTAAATGATACCCATTGTGGTATCCGTAATTCTTCTGATATCTTTATGGAGTATCAAGAGAAGTTTTATCGTGATGTATTTTTCCCGTATCTAAATGACAACGGAATAAAAAGAGTTTTACATCTAGGGGATTACTACGATAATCGTAAGACCGTAAACTTTAAATGTTTAAATCACAATCGTAAAATATTCTTAGAAAAACTTAGAGAGTATGGTATCACTATGGATATCATCTTAGGTAATCACGATACTTATTTTAAAAACACGAATGAGTTAAACTCATTAAAAGAACTACAAGGACACTACATGAATGAAGTGAACATTGTAGACAAACCAACCGTAATGAATTATGACGGTTTGAATATCGGACTACTCCCTTGGATTGCAGAAGACAATGAAGAAGAGTCCTTAGAATTTATTAATAATTGTAATGCATCAATACTAGGAGCTCACTTAGAACTTCAAGGATTTGATATGTCCAAAGGTATGCCTTGTATGGACGGTATGAGTAGACAACCATTTGAAAAGTTTGAAATGGTTTTGACGGGACACTTCCACGCAAAATCTACTCAAGGTAATATTCACTATCTTGGTGCTCAAATGGAATTCTTTTGGAATGATTGTGACGACCCTAAGTATTTTCATATTCTTGATACGAAAACAAGAGAACTTACACCGATACAAAATCCATATAGAATTTATGAGAAGATATATTATGACCACGAAAAGATAAATGACTTTCAAGACCTAAGACATCTTGACGAAAAGTTTGTAAAAATTATTGTGGTTAATAAAGGAGATACTTATAAGTTTGAAAGATTTGTTGATAGAGTACAATCACAAAAAATTCATGAACTAAAAATTGCAGAAGATTTTTCTGAGTTCATTGGGACAAATGTTTCGGACGAAGAAATAAATCTTGACAACACCGAAACAATCGTGTATAATTACATCGACTCCGTTGTCACAGATTTAGACAAGGAAAGAATTAAGAAAGAGATTTCTACTCTTATGGTAGAAGCTGAGAATATAGAAATTGAGTAAGGGTAGTAAACAAAGACCTACCGATAGGGACAAGTATGGAAAAAACTACGAAAGAATTTTCGGGAAAAAATCGAAACCTAATAAAAGAAATGAAAGTAAGGACAATAAATAATATTCCCTTTCATGAACCGATACCCGAAGAGATAAAGAAAGAATATAATTTATGATACAATTTGAAACACTTAAGTACAAGAATTTTCTTAGTACGGGTAATAACTTTACCGAAGTAAACTTTCAAGAAACACCGACTACATTAGTTGTAGGTGCAAACGGTAGTGGTAAGTCCACAATGTTAGATGCATTGTCTTTTGCATTGTTTGGTAAACCACACCGTAAGATATCAAAGAACCAACTGATAAACTCTATCAATGGAAAAGGAACTGTAGTAGAAGTAGAGTTCAGTGTTGGTAATAAAAGATTTAAGATAGTTCGTAGTATTAAACCAAACGCATTTGAAGTTTGGTTGGACGGGAACATGTTAAATAAAAATTCTCACGTAAAAGACTACCAAGCCTTACTCGAGAAAAATATCTTAAAATTGAACCATAAATCTTTTCATCAGATAGTGGTTCTAGGGTCTTCGAGTTTCATACCCTTCATGCAACTTACCTCTCAACAACGAAGGGGTGTAATCGAAGACCTACTTGATATTAACATGTTCTCTCTTATGAATATGATACTAAAAGAAAAGGTAAGTAAACTTAAAGACGAGATTACACAGAACGGTAATGATATCAATCTGATTGACTCTAAGATAAATGCACAGAAAAAATATCTAAGAGATATTGCATCTGTCAACGCACAGTTTAGAAGAGAGAAAGAACAAACCATTCAAGAAACTCAGAGAGATATAAAGACATTGAATGAGAAGAATGAGAAGTTATCTAAACAAGTAGAGAAACAATTAGAACCAACTATACAGAACAAAGAGAGTGTTCAACTCAGAGAAAGTAAACTTCATAAGTTGACTACATCTATTGAGATGCAGTATAAAGTCTGCGAGAAAGAACATAAGTTTTTCAAAGATAATGACGAGTGTCCTACATGTAGTCAGGAGATAGACTTAAAATTAAAACAAGAAAAGATAGAGACTACTAAGAAAAGATTAGAAGAACTAGACGAAGGTATTACCAAAGGTAATGAGGAACTTGCGAACCTAAATGCGACCATAGAAATCTTTAATAAAACTATTGCAGATTGTCGTGAGTGGAATGCAGAGATATCAGGTAATACTAAAACGATTGGTAAATTAAATAAAGTGATTGACGGTTTACAAAGTGAGATAGAAAATCAAATAGAGTCAAGTGGAGATTTATCTGACGCAAATGCAGAACTAGAAGAGATGCGTAAGAACAAAGAAAAACTACAAGACACCAAATATAAATTGAACGAACAATTTTCTTATCATCAAGTAAGTAGTGAGCTACTAAGAGACTCGGGTATCAAATCTAAAATTATTAAACAGTACTTACCCGTGATAAACAATCTGACCAATCAGTATTTACAAACACTAGACTTTTATGTTCACTTTGACTTAGACGAAAGTTTTATAGAAACAATTCGTTCTCGACATCGTGACGCATTTACTTATGACTCATTCTCAGAAGGAGAAAAACAAAGAATTGATTTATCATTATTATTCACTTGGAGACAAATCGCTAAGATGAAAAATAGTGTCGCAACTAATCTTCTAATCCTAGACGAAACATTTGACTCGTCTTTAGATATGGAAGGGGTTGACAATTTGATGAAGATACTGTATACTTTGCAAGAAGATACGAATGTCTTTGTCATTTCCCATAAGGGAGAACTCGAAGACGCATCTTTCTCAAGAAAGATTGAATTCGTCAAAGAGAAAAACTTTAGTAAAATTAAATAGGAGTATATAATGGAACTAAGTGAACAGACGATAGGTGTATTAAGAAACTATGCATCTATCAACCCGAACATAGTAGTAGAAACGGGTAATAAATTAAAAACTATTTCTGTTGCAAGAAATGTTTTGTCTTCTTCTACTATCACAGAGACCTTTCCGAAAGAGTTTGGTATCTATGATTTAGGTGAATTTCTAAATGTGATATCTCTAGTAGATAAACCACATTTGACTTTTGAAGATGACTATGTGACAGTTGGAGACTCTACGGGTCGTTCCGCAGTCAAGTATTATTATTCTGACCCTGATATGTTAACATCGTCAGGTAAGGAAGTACAAATGCCTGAGTCGGAAGTTAACTTCTCACTAGATAGTGATACCCTAAATAAAATCAGAAGAGCTGCAAGTGCATTAGGACACACTGAATTATCTATCGCAAACACACAAGGTGCGGTTAGACTTTCAATTGTTGATAGTGCGAATGCAACTTCTAATGTGTTTAGTATTGATGTTGAAGGAAGTTATCCCGAAGGTGCAGAGTTCAACTTCATTATGAATGTAAATAATTTAAAAATTGTTGATGAAGACTTTCATGTTATGATATCAAGTAAACTTATATCTCACTTTACAAGTAAACAAAGTGACATAGAGTATTACATTGCATTAGAGAAATCATCAACTTACAAGTAAGGAGTATATAATGGCAAAACCAGTACCCGAACAAAGAGACCACTCGCAAATCTACGAAGTATCGAATAGAGTTGCAAGGTCTACAGTTGCAGTAATTGACACTGTAGTTCAAAGAGGTGGATTTAAAGGAGAAGAGTTGACTACTATTGGTCAGTTAAGAGACCAAGCAACTCAGATTATTCAGATATGTGAAACTTTCCAATCTGAACAATCAAAGGTTGACAATAAGAGTTAAACCTGATATACTTCCTTTTAATTTTTGACAGAGGTGTAAAAGCCTCTGTCACCTTGAACTTTATATATTATGACACAAGATTTATTCTTATGGGTCGAGAAGTATAGACCCAAAACTGTCGAACAGACAATACTTCAAACAGAACTAAAACAAACATTTCAAAAGATTGTAGACTCGGGTGAGATACCGAATATGTTATTCACGGGAACTGCGGGACTCGGGAAGACTACAGTTGCAAAAGCAATATGTGAACAACTTGAACTTGACTACATTGTAATCAATGGTAGTGAAGAAGGTAATATCGATACTCTTCGTGGTAAGATAAAACAGTTTGCATCTACAATATCTTTGCAAGGTGGATACAAAGTGGTTATCCTTGACGAGGCCGATTATCTAAATCCACAATCAACTCAACCCGCACTGCGTGGGTTTATAGAAGAGTTTAGTCAGAACTGTAGATTTATTCTGACTTGTAATTTTAAGAACCGTATAATCGAACCACTACATTCTCGTTGTGGTGTCTATGAGTTTAATACTACTAAGAAGACACTCGCACAACTATGTGGTCAGTTCATGAAAAGACTACAGACTATTCTTAAGGACGAAGGC
>Ga0181553_10002415_pt1 | contig 16497 bp, 20 predicted proteins | sample 011ome_17_FD_133753 | JGI IMG/M metagenome (GOLD analysis project Ga0181553, IMG submission 133753) | Coastal salt marsh microbial communities from the Groves Creek Marsh, Skidaway Island, Georgia - 011502XT metaG (megahit assembly) | ecosystem: Environmental > Aquatic > Marine > Intertidal...
AATTGAAACTACCGAAGTTCAAGAAGAAGAAGTTACCGAGCTTACTGAGGAGCAGAAGGATGAGGTAAAAGATTTAGAATATATTATAGGAACTCCAGAGGGTCAACAACCTAAATTTAGATTATCTGAAGAGGAGACTGTCGTAGAAGACACTCAGGCTATAGAGGATAAGATGAATGAGTTTGAAGAGCAAGAATTGAATTTTACTCCCACTGAAACAACCGAACAAAAAGCCCCCGTTAATCCAGTAGCAGAAAGTAAATCTACAACAAAAGTAGAGGAGTCTGTAGTAAATAAATTACTTAAAAAAATACAAGAATTTAATGGGATACCTATGCTTACAGGTATCACAGATATGCTTGCTGCTGGTGTAATAGAAGATTCTCAGGGGAATCCTATGGAAGTAGAGGGCGGGGTATTATATAATGTATTAGGTAAAAACAAAAATCTAGCTTGGGCAAATGTTACAGAAGAAACAGCTCAAAAACAATATGATAACGCTGTAGAGCTTTACAATAATAATAAAGAATTGTTTGATAAGCTATGGGCTGATGGAACTTTACCAAACGGTCATGTTCCTATGGCCATCATGAGGATGGGAGATAGTGCGCTTCACTCAAACGAAGCTGTTTTTAGATATGTGCTTCCATCTTTAAATGCAGTACCACAAGCTAACAATCAAAAAGCATTAGACACTTTTGTAGATACGCTAAGCAAAAGCAAAAAGGACAGAACAAAAGTTGATGCTATTTTAAAAGCAATCAAAGATAATAACATAACAGGTCTTAACGAGTTTTTTGATTTTATAGTTAAAGATGCCAATGCCAGAGCTCAGGGAGATATAAATAACACTTTGTCTTTAGACGCAAGAAGTCTTGTGTATGATGTTATATTTTCTAAGCCAGGAGTAAAAACTAATAACTCTCAAATAGTAAAAGATTTGTTTGAAGGGGTTGATAGTAAAAACGAATTGTTTTTATCCGATACTATTTATGAGGCAATAGGGGAGCCATCCGTCAAAAACGCAAGACAAGGAGAAGTAATGTCTATTGTTGGTATAGATGTATTGACAGGTGGTGTAGAAAAAACACAACACCCTAACTACGGATACGGTCCAAAAGGTCAAGCTATAGCTCTCATAAGTAATCCTGTACACGGTATTGACGTTTTCCCTGAATGGAAAGCAAAATCTAACAGAGTATTTAAAAAGACTAAGCCAAAAACAGAGGCGGCAAAAAAGAAGGGACCTAAGTTTCCTAGTGAAAGACAAGTAGAGCAACAGACTATGGGAGCTTTTGCTACAGATAAAGCCTTTATAGGAGCTAAAGTAAAACCAGGGGAGGCTTCTGATGTAGATAATCTTATAGGAATGCTCAGATTGGCTTTCCCGCAAGTATCTGTTGCAACTACGCAAGAAGAATTTGATGCTATATTGGAAAGTCCAGGCGTTAGAACTAGAGAGACTAAAGGTAAAACCATACTTGGAATTACTTTAGATGGTAAAATATATTTAAACCCTGACTCGAAATCATTAGCAACGCCAATACACGAGTTTGGACATATATGGCTAGACTATTTACGTTCAGATGCTTCTGGTAAAAAAGGAACGGCTATTCTAAATCAAGGATTAAAACTTGTTGAGAATACAGAAGCTCTCAAAAAAGCAATAGATAAGTATGGCAACAATGAGCTTGCTAGAGAAGAGGCTTTAGTTGAACTTATAGGTACTAAAGGTGAAACCATAGCTAATGCAGCTAAGCGTTCAAGATTCAAAGAATGGCTCAACGGATTGTTTAAATATGTAAAAGAGATGTTTACACGCTCTAAAGACATAAAAATACAAGACGTAAAAGATTTAACCCTTGAAGACTTTATAAATGTAGGATTAGCTGATTTATTTGCCGCTGAATTAATTAATGGTAAGTTTGATGCTAAGACGGCTGAGAGCTCTGCTAAAGCTCGTTTTGAGCTACTTGAGTCAATAGGAGGTCCTGAGCTTTCAATGCAGCAGATAATTGAAACAGGAAGAGCTGAAGGCTTTTCTGATGCGGCTATAAAAGCTGTATTGCTGGGGCGTGGATTTAAAGCGGCTGACATAAACCCAGCTATGGAGCTGGCTCTAAAAAAGGGAGAAACATTACCTGCAGCTTTTCAGCAGATAGAGGGAGGAGCAGAGAGAGGATTAAAATTATTTAGAGATGTTCAAACTAAATTAAAGAGATTTAAGAACACAAAAAATCCTAAAACAAAAGAAAAACCAACATCTGCTCAAGTCAGAGAAAAAGCATTAGAGCTTTTAAAAAATACTGAGGTATATAAAAGCTTACCTGAGATAACACAGAATGCATTAGTGTTGGCACTTGATAAATCTGTAGATACTAGAGCTAATGCGTCTGTTCAAAAAGAAATAACTAGAATTAAGAACGCTGTTAAGGGCTATAAAAAAGGAGTAAGAGATTTAAGAAAAGCTCAGATACAAATAAAAAACTTTATAAGAAATGTATTGCCTGTATCGCAGGGTTATTCTCAGTCAGTAGTAAACAATCTTATATCAAATGTTACAGCGATTACTGCTGCAAAAGATTTACCTGCAACTGTAGAAAAAGTTCTGAAAAAAGTAGATACAGAGAGAGCTAGACAAAAGAAAAGATTAATCAAAGACATACTTACTTTTGTAAATCAAAAATCAAAAGGAAGAAAAACCAGAAGCAATAAATCAAGAGCTGGAAGTTTAGATTCTCAGGGTAAAGATTTTTTTACTGCTATAAAGAATGTATTTAAATCTACACCAGAGCAAATAGAAACTAAAAGAGCTGAACTTTTAGAAAAATCTGCTGAAATAGATGAGCTTACATTAAAAGAATCTAGGGGTGAAAAACTTACAATAGCTGAGAACAAGTTGCTTGATGAATCTTTAGCTTTTGATTTGTTTGCTAATTTAGAAAATCAATCCATTGAAGACATACAAAGTTTATTTGAAGACTTAAAGACTGGAGCAAAAGAGTCTATAAAAAGATTAAATCAAAAGAAAGCTGCACAAGCAGAAAGAGCAGCTCAAATAAAAAGTGAATTTGACTCTCAAGTAAAAAACGATTTCACCTCAATCGTGAATGAAGATGGTTCTGTTAAAGATAGTAATCAAAGAAGACAGGACAAAGAAAGAATAATGCAAGACTTCAGAGAGGGTCGTATATGGGAGGGAGTAAAAGCTTATTATAAAAATTACGGTGCACAATTAACAACAAAGCCTTTCGAATTTGTTCGTAGTTGGTTTGCTCACCTTGGCTCAATAACAGAAATACTAGACCGTTACAAGCCAGGAGCTTTCAAAAAATATCTTTATGATGATGTAAATGTAATGGAAGAAAATTCTCTTCGTGGTAAATTTCAACAAAGAGATGTCATTGACAATATAGCAAATACCATAAAAGGGGTTGAAGGTGGATTTAAAGAAATATTATCTAAATTCAAAAACCCAAGATTAGAGTTAACTGTAAATGGTAAAAAAGAATTTTATTCTGACGATGAACTTCTTCGTATTTACGCATTAAGTTTGAACGAAGTCCAAAGACAAAAGTTAAATAACCAAGGATTCACCGATAAAGTACTATCTGACATTGAATCTAAATTAGATAAAGACCTTATAGAGTTTGCTAATAAAGTTGTGGAATATTTCAGCACAGAATACTATGAAAGTGTTAATGATGTTTATTCTTCCGTAAACAATATAAACCTTGGCTATGTAGAAAACTACTTTCCAACTAGGACTATTTCAAAAGAAGTAAATAAAAATTGGCTTAATGAACAGGCTTTTGTTAAAATATTTGATGCTGAAACTTCGCCTGCATTTAGAGAAAGAACTGATAAAACAAATCCAATAGAGCTCAATCCATTCTTGACTTTTACAAATGTAATGAATGAGCATATCGAATCTATGGAAAAGTATAAAGCATTTGCCCAGGGAGTTAGAGATTTAAATACCATAATGAATACCGAGAGTGTGGATGCTGTTCTTCAGGAGATGGGTAGCTTCAAGGTTGTCAGTGAAAGTTTAAATCATATACTGAACCCTGATTATGGGCTCAAGGAAGCTCAAGGAATATATGGTAGCTTATTCAATGCTTTTACGGGATATGCCCTTGGTTTCAAATTAATACAAATACCAAAGCAGGCCACATCATTTGTAAATGCTTTTGAAGAATATCAATACATTAAGGGTAAAAATACACCTGGCTTAGACCATGTAGCGTTTATGGTAGATTCTCTTACCACTTTATTTTCGTTGTTCACTAAAGATTCGGCCTATAAAAAAGCCTATGAAAAGTCAGCCACTTTTAGAGAAAGGGTATTGAAAGGTCTTGAAGGAGATATTTATGGTTTAGAAAGTGGTGGTAGATTAGGTTTAAAATCTGAAAAGAAAAGAAGAGAATATGTAAAGGCATTTAGAAAAGCCAAAGGAGCTCCGACTGTCATAGGAGATATCTTAGGTGTATTAGGATATATGACCAACTACAATCGTAACATAAAAAACGGAATGAGTGAAGCGGAAGCTTTAAAAGCCTTCAATAATTACAACGCAACACAGCAGAGTAGAAGAGGTGCTGATAAGATAAGGCTTCAAAGAAATACTAATGTTTTCTTTAGAACCGTAACTATGTTTGGAAGTACAGCTTTTTTACAAATGAATAAAGCCGCCACAGGTTTATCTGCTCTAGTTAAAAGGGTTGGAGAAGGAGATGTAAGGGGAGCGGTCATAAGCAAAGAAGCTAGAGCATTAGCCCTAAACTTAGGGGTTGCAAACTTGCTTTTTGTACTTGCCGCTAATATGGCTAAGTATGCTTTCGGAGACGATGAAGATAAAGAAGAAGTGAACCAAAGATTGTTAGATGCAACTGTTGGATTAAATTTAATCTATCAACTCCCTATTTCTGGAGACGGATTAGAAGCTTTAATTAGAGCATCCAGAGGGGAAAGAATTAGAGATGCGGCTGGAGTTAATCCTTTTGTCAGTATTATGAAAGAAATTAACAAAGAATTAGGAGAGCCTGGGATTGCAAAATATAAACCCCTTTTAGAAATAACCTTAGGAACTCGTCTAGACCCATTTGTTGGCCTTTATAACGCGATGGAGGGCGGAGAAGTAAAAGAAGAAGATGTTCTTGATATGATTGGTATAAGCTCATCATATAGACCAAATCCTGACAAACCGATGAGCAAGAGCGACCTTAAAAAATACTTCCCAGACTTATACGAAGAGATGTATGGTAAGGACTCTGCATATGGAAAGATGCAAGAAGAAATGAAAAGAATAAAAAGAGAACTTAAAAAATAATACTATACAATAAGTAACAAAGTATTGTATTTATTATTATAGCTATAGTGAAGTTTATTCTAGGGTCGGACATATTTGAAAAGTTTTTTATTGTCAAATGATAGTATCAGCTCTCCCTCGTCTGACCACAAAGCTTTGCCAATTAACCCTTCAATTGGTAGATAATAAATCCCATCTATACAAGACCATATCATTACAGCGCTGAGTCTTTTATCTCTCAGCTTAATAATCTTTCTGGCTTTAACTGTCAAGGGAAATGAATCTTTCATTTCAGTATCGAGTACCTTAACTTCAGCATAACCTATAACAGATTTGTTTTCTCCAAGTATCCTGAAGTCTACATCATCAGGACTTAGTTTCTTATATCCCCCGCCGAGCCTTCTTAAATAAAGCTCTATTGCCCACTTCTCCTTGTTTATGTCTTGGTCTTGCTCAAACATTATAGCTCCATCAAACAGTTAATAGCCGTGTGTCCTCCTAGCACTACTCCGCAACCTATTGCTTGCTTCTTGAAATGTTTTGCATATGCGGCTGCATATGAGCCGCCATCAATACCACATCCCACCTGCATACCGAAGATTCTAAAGTTTCTACCCACCATCCACTCCGTATAAGCTTGAGTGTGTATATGGCCCTGAACAGTAGACATCATATCGTTCTTGGCTTTTGTTCGGGCTGTACCTCCTTCTCCGTGTATGTACTGCACATCGTCATACACAACGCGCTCTACCCAATTCCAATTAGTTCCCAGTACATCGTTGTAAGATTTAATCCACATACTGGGGATGTCTGATGTTTGTGCCTTACGCATTATCATTCTATCGTGATTACCAATAGTTACATCTGCAATTGGGAATGCATCTCTCCACTTGGACACAACCTCTATGGCGTGATACAATTCATCAGCGCCTCCCATACCATCGCTTGATGTCTCGTGGTAGCTTGTGTAGTGATTATCAATTATGTCTCCAATGAAAATAACTTGATTACATAGATGTTTTGCATAGGTATCCTGACAGAACTCTAAATACCCATCTAGTTCAAATGGAGCATGGATGTCCCCAACAACTAAGATTCGCCTTTCGTCTGTAGTAAGATTCTCATAGGCAATCTTCTTGTCACCTTTAAGTCTAGGTCTGAAGTCTTTATAACTCATCTTGAACTGATTCTAAAATTAATTTAAGTTTTTTAATCAGCAACTGAACCTCTACTTTAAGAGAGTCAAAGTCCTTGTCCACTAAAGATTCGTAGATTGAGTTAGAGGAATCATGAACATCATCCATTATAAAGTTGATGTTTTGGATTCTTTTATTCTCCAGAGATTTCATGCGCCATAATTTAGTCCATCGCTTGAATCAGCTTTTCACCTAATTCAGGATTAATTTTCTTAATGGCGTAATAAATTTTCCTAGAGTTACTTTTTATTTTCTTTCTGTATGTCTTTGGTGTTTCAATTCCCATATTTGTGTACATATTTGCATCCATTTCTAAAAGTCTATCCACTTTCTTCTTCGGCGTACAGTTAGTACATTCAATAATATTAGGAATATTTTCAATACTAAATTCCATAACATATCTTTTAAATGTTTCATAAAGTTATGAAAAATATTTTATATAGCGTTGGTTTCTAATATTTTAAAGGTTTTTGACTTCGCAACCATGAATCCTTGTTCTCTTAAATACTTCTTATGTCTCTCCAAAATCTTCTCAAAATTGTCTAATTTTTTAAGAATCTTAATGTTTTCTCTTAGTATTTTTTGGTTTTGGTCTTCGAGTTCTTGTATCCTTAGTATTTGTTCTTCATATGAAAGCATATCCTCCCCCTTATCTCGCAAGTCCGTTAATGATTTGCCAACGATATTATATAAGTCTTGATATATAAAAGAAATTTTTTTATCAAACTTAATTAAGCCATCCATCGTTCTACAGCCATGCAGTACAGTAGCGTGGTCTTTAACTGGTTTTATGGTTGCTCCAATATCTGCGAGTGACATATGGCTAAGCTGTCTGCATAGATAGAAGTAAATCATTCGAGCCTCTACATATTCTCTGATTCTTTTTTTGTTTTTTCTTTTGTTATTGAAGTCGTAGTTTAAATATTTACCTACAATGTTTTTGATTAAATTTAATTCAACTAAAGTCATATTACTCTTTTTAGATTATATAGGTCTAGATATTCATCAGATGTTATGTCTAACAACTGAAAAAAATAAGGGGCTTCTTCTTCTTCATAGATATATCTTAAAGCAAAGTATACTGGATTATTACCCTTCAGAACCCCGCCAATGATTTGAGAGCGATAGTTTTTTCTCTCTAATGATGGAACAGCTTTCTGTATTTGTTGGATAATCCTTGTTGCTTTGACTGGAGACATCTTATCTATTGTTTCAATTACTGATTCATCTAATTCATAAAATGTTTCAGCCTCTGTATACTTCTGTAATAAATCCATGCTTTTTTAATTCTTTTAATCGGTACTCTTGTAGGGAAGAGACCTTACCCTTTTTTGTTTTTACTTCACTAAAGATTACATTACAGTTGGGGGGTATAGCTATTATATCAGGTATACCGTTTTTATTTGTCTTAATCAATTTGATTACATAGTAGCCTTCGGCTTCTAATTCTTTGATTCTTTTTGACTGTATTTGTTGTTCAGTCATAGATAGCAAATTTACTAATTTCTTTTATAGGAATCAGCACAGACATGGAAGTATTATCGTCTCCCATTTCTTTTATAGACCCTTTTTTTGCATACTCTCTGGCCACATCTTTCAGCCTTTGTGTCTCTATAATAAGTATTACCTTATCCTCATACTCCCTTGAGAAAACAAACACCCAATAGTCTGCCTCGGTTGTTGCAATGCCAGATGGTTTGTTTCTACTTTTAAATTCAACCGCTATATTTCCAGACCTGCCTACCCAGCTATCTCGTTTTACCTCCAGCTTTTTGTTTGCAAAAATCTCATGAACGATTCGTTCTCCTTCTCTGCCTATCTCAAGGTCATATCTAAAATCGCTATTAAAGTCCATTAAATAAATTTAATTGTTTATTGGTCTTAGGTAATTTCTCAAGCCACTCTCCATCCCATAAATTATTTTCAGTTAAATATTCTGGATTCATCAAAGGATATCTCACTGTCTCAAGCCCAAACATTGTCACCTCAGTTTTTTCTGTAACACCGTAGTCTCTCATTTTATTATGCACGCATAGTAATTAAAATAAATCTGTGTTATTATAGAATAATATTCTGATAATATATATAACGCAGACAAACCCCGACAGGTATATTATAAAGTTAATGAAATCCATAATCATAAGCTAAGTAAATCTTTTTTAAAGTGCGATAAAGTATAATCTTTTTTGTTTGTTACGGCTTGGTATATCTTTTTCTCTATACCACCCTTGCTGAATATCCAATAGACATCATTCTCTAGCCTTTCCTTGGTTGTCATCCTGTCCCTGCTCTGCCAATAACTTGTTGCGCTGAAGTCAATGTTATAGTAGATAAGACACTCCGCTTTTTTAAGACTTATTCCCTCTCTTCCACTTACAATCTGAAGAGCTATGCTTTTATCTGTTTCGTTGAAGTCGCCTAACTCTGTGGTTATATCATCTCCGTAGACGTATTTTAAGGCATCTAATTCGGCTTTAAACTTATAAAAGATACCCACCTTCATGTCTTTAAATTTAGAGCGTATAAACTTAGCTTTTGAATAATCAAGAACTTCTGCATTTCCACTCTCAAATTTTACAGTACCAGAATATATCTGGTGAAGCTTCATCATTAGCTTAACTGGAGTATCAGCCAGTATAACTTCTCTCTTACCCTCAATCACTAGATTCTTTTTTAATCGTTTAGCTAATTCATAAGTTGTTTGCTCCATCTCTACATCCAAAACCTTTTCAGTTGTTTTTACCTTGAAGCCGGCTTCTTTTTGAGAATACGCAATCATATAGGGTTTCATGGCTAACATTATAGCCGGCTTTCCTTTTGAGTAATCTCTAATTCGCAAACTATTTATCATCTTCTCGGTAATGTTCACATATATATGGGCGAACTTATAGAAGCTTGAAAACTCTCTGAATGGATTGGTTGGTATACCATAAACCTGATGATATATTTGACTATAAGACTCAGGTGTTGGCGTTCCTGATAGAAGTATAACCTTAGCTTTGCTTTTGAGTATACGCATTTTTACATCTCTTGCTCTCTTGCTTGGCTTAGGAAACGCTCCCATCGAATGTGCCTCATCACAGACAATAACATCCCAATTTAAATCATGCGGAACTTTGTGAAGGCTTTCATAGTTGATGCAGTGCATATAGTAATTTGGCTTTAGCTTTTCAAAGTCAGCATCAATAGATGATATGGCTTTCTTTTTTGTTATAAACAAAACATTCTTTGCCTTCAGCTTGCTCGCTATACTCAAAGACGTAAGCGTCTTGCCTGTACGAACCTCCATAGCTAAATAAACAAAGCCATGATTTTTTATTACTTCAGTCGCCTTGTTCACTATCGACTCCTGATAGTCTCTTAATTGTATCATAGTATTTTATTTTAGCTATTAGTGTTGTTAGTTTAAAAACCTTATTCCACTCTTTGATGGATTTGAAATAAGAGTGCATATCTTCAAGTGTTTCTTTTGTTACTTCTTCATTTGGGTTGTGTATGAAATAACAATTATCGCTTGGGTCATAATCGTCTAGTGATAAATTATTCACAATTAAATCGTATGAGTTTCTCATTGCTATATCTAAATCAAACATTTTAAAATTCTAGTTCCTTTTGTTTTTGTAGTTCCTTAAATCTAATCCATCTTCCGACAGAATCTCTACCTTCTTCGGGTAAGATTCCCTCTTTGAATAATCCAAAAGCATTAAGCCACTTATAAAACCTAGTCCTAGATATAGAATATTTAGCACGAGGAGAATAGTCTGGGTACTCATGTACAAAGTCCTCATATAATTCTTGCTTGTAAATTTTTTCGCCAGGAACAAGCCTTCTGTTGGGTATTGAACCCTCAATAAGACCACACCACTCTATAAAATCGTGACAAGTCTCTGCTGAAAGCTGTCTTACCTTTAAGTTTACAAACTTACTTTTCAATAAACCTTTGTTTAAATATAACTGAAGACACTCTATCATATAGTTGTCAAACTGTAGCCACTCTTCAGTATCCCAATCACTAAAGAACATCTTCCCAAATTCTAGCACAGGTGTAAACTCTTTAGTATAATGTTGATGCAATTCTAATTCCCATTTTCTTCTAGCAAATGAGTTTCCCGCACCTTTGATGGCGTAATTGGTTGTAATAATTATTTTAGGAGACCTACTAAATGGTATCGTAATAGCATCTTTGTTTTTCTTTTCAAGAGTCATCCCTTCAGTAACCACACTAAACAATCTTTCAAAGTCAAAGTATTTTCTGACATCATCAAAACACAAAAGCTGAGTGTCAGCCGACACTAGCTGATATGCAAAAGACCTTTCAAATGTGAAAGACTTTCCATCTATGTTGACTAACTTTTTCATATGACCAAGAGCATTCTTGAACACACCTTTTCCTGTACCACCCTCAGGATTGTCTGAAATAATTTCATCGTTAAGAATTACTGCGGGACAATAAGACATATTCTTATGTCCATGTAACAAGAATCCTATAGTTGATTCCATAGATATAGTTCTACTGCTATCCTTGTTACAAACATTATTAATGAAAGTCTTGTAATCACATTCTGTTACAGCCTCTTCCCTGTAGTTCCTGTCAATGATGTGGTCTTTCCAAACGTAACCACCAAGGTCTAAGTAGTCTATGGTTTTTATTTCATTCTTTGTAATTCTTACCGCACAGTTGTTGTAGTACAAATAGCTTGTGTCGTGTGTGTCTTCTATAAACAAGATGTCTATTGTTCCGAGTAGGCTCAAGAAATCTTCCTTAAAGAATCTTGTCTGGTCGGCGAAGTAATTGTATACACTAAAATCATCTTGTGATTTGAGATGCTCAAGAACAAAGTCTTTTATTTCCTTCTCACTCGTATGGTCTATAAGATTGTTTGTTACCTTAACAAACACATAGTTCTTACTACCCTCTGGACAATATTTATAAAATCCATTGTCCTCCAAGAACTCCTTAAACACATAGTGTATTATTTTTACAGTTCCCTTTTCGTTCTTAGTCCAGAACTTCATCTGCTTGTTCTCATCATCAGCTCTCTCAAGCACCGCATCAATAACCTCCTCGTCTATGTCTAGTCTAGACAGTTGTGTTCTTATCTCTGATTTGTTTACTCCACGCTTTAGCTTCTGTCTAATCTGTGTTATAGCCTCGTCATCCTCGTAGTACTTGGTATTGAACTTCGCAGTGTTTTGATATGCTGAGTTGATAGTCTGCTCAATCTCTGCTAGGGTGAAGTCGCTTGATTGATATTGATTGCAAATATATTGTGCTAGGTTTTTATTTATACCATAGTCATTGAAAGCCATTGCCAAAACATATACATTATGGTTTCTCTGCCCTTCGACCATCGGATATTTTTTATTCCACCACTTAACAAGTATGTCCACAATCTTATTCTCATCCGTGATTGGTATGGTTGGTTGGTCTTTATTAACTATTACCTCTCTGTATTCTGTCTCTTCAATGGTCTCCCAAATGATTGAGTTTTCGTTTACATAAATTAGGGGGTCATAAGATTCATAACAAACCCTGCTTATGTTTTTGCTTGTAGTATCGAAGTGATTGGAGTTGTAGTAGTTCTCTAGTGATTGAAAATACTTTACATGGTTCTCAGCATCGTTTGGAATCTTGACTAATACTTTTAAACCATTACCAGAGGGAGAGATAAATACACTGAAAGTATATTTGTCTTTAATCATCTTCTCTTTATCTTGAATCATATCCTTCTGCTTGGTATATCCATCAAAGTCCAAACAGATGAGTCCGCTATGTTCTAGTATTGAGTTGTCTGCTCTTTTTGAAAACTTACCAGAGAAACAAATGGAGGGTAATCTTTTTTTAAGTTCATTACGCTCCCCCTTATTCTTCTCTTTCCTAATAAGAGTAACTAGGTCTTTTGATTTACCATCCCTTATTCTGCCTAGTATTTTGTGAACATCGATATGGAATGGAGTATCGGTGTTCTTAATATCTTTAAAGATAGTGACTGTGTGTGTCATGTTAGTGTCGTTTTAATGTCGGTTAAAGTCTTTGTTTATGGGTGTCTGACAGAAATGTCGATTATTTCTTTATATATATAAGAATAAAAAATAATAAATAATAAAAATATATATAGTATATAGAAATTTCAAATCAACATAGCATAGAGCCAAAAAAAGGGGGATAGCTAATCCCCCCTAATTAAGGAGCTAAACTAAAATCCTAACTCATCCGTTGCGGGTTGAGTAGCTTGTTTAGATTTAGGCTCAAACGTATCAAGTTCTGTATAATACTTACCAGACTGTGCTACTTTAGTTTGGGTGTTGACCCATCCGTTTTTTGCGTGCTTTTTAAGGAACGCAATAAACTCATCCACTTTGTAAGATTGATTGACCACAACAAAGTCGGGTGCGTTTTCGTTTCTTTTGCTGACTAATCCATCAGCAAACACTTTCTCTTTTTGGTTTGTCATAATAAAAAATTAATAATTAAATAGGTGTGTTTATAATATAGTTGTCTATATTATCTTGTGAGTCAGGAGCAAACCATTTACTGTAGGATGCTACTGCTTGTCCAACCTTTTCTTCAGCAAGTCCCATTGTGTTCTCGCTGACAGGGAATATCCCTAGGTCATAGTATCTGTTACTATTTCTATCATACTTCTTAGTCTTCCCTGTTACTAAAAAAATAACAGGCTTTCCAAAAAGTTTCTGGTAGATATAGGCTTGAGTGTGATAAAAATAATAGGGGGCATTTCTTACAAACTTAAAAACATCTCCAGAAGTTTTCAAGTCTATGACATAGTCCTTGGTAAGTATGTCTGCCTTACCTTTCCACATTGCCCCCATTATTTCCCCCACCGCAGGTACTTCATACTCTGCTGATGGGTCATTTATCAAATCAAAAAAGGGTAGACTGCTAAGTGTATAGTCCACCATATCTTTAATTTGTTCTGCATCTTTGGTTAATAGAGCGTAATCTAATTTGTTGTCAGCCACATATTCCTTGTACACCTTTGTACTTCTCGATGTAGTATCTACGATATGAAACCCCTCAGCCTTCTCAGGTTCGAGAATAAGCTGATGGAAGTACCTACCCCTTACAAAAGCCTCTCCATCTCTCTTAGGTGATTGAAATAGCCTTGGTTCGGTTGTTAATGCTTCGATGTCAGAGTTGGATAGGTATTGCTTGCCAAAACTTCCGTAATAGTCAGCATCATTCCTTAGTCTCTTGAGTATCTGCTTCTCGTTCATCTTGTAGTTGTTTTATGATTGGTTGGTATTCTTTTAGTCTCTTGACCACTTCTAATAAACTAATGACAATGTTTCTAGTCTGTCCTAGTTCATTTATAATCTGTTGCATCACACGAGTCTGAGACTCTATCTTGTTCTGCATTTCTATTAGCTTACTTTCCTTCATAAGCTTTCTTTACTGCGGTCTTGTCTTTGGGTCTTAAAGTTCCATACTTTTGGTCTTCAAAGGTCTTGATGATTTCCTCAAGCGACATGGTATCTTTTTTAACTGCAATGTACTTGAGTGCTTTCGCCCAATTATCTGTGTCAAGGATATATTCCTTAGGTTCGGTGTCCTTAGAGACACTATCTTTATTTTGATTCTCAATAGCATTGGCTACCTCTTCATAAGAAGCTATACTACCATCGCTACCAATACCTAGCAGTCCTAATGCACGACCTACTGCTGATGTCTCGCAGTTCTCCACATGGTTTCGTTGGTTAATTCTACTTGCATCTTGCTTTTCAAAAGCGTGACCAACAGAAGCTATTCTACCATCGGGATAAGATATTATTGCCTTCATAAGAATCCAAGACATATCCTCTGCATGGGCTATGACCTCGCATTCTTCTCCCCAATTCTCGTATTTCTTTTGTGAACGGAAATAGTTTACTCTTGTGTGTACCTCAGCGTATTCTTTACCGCCTTGTACTTTGATTGTTTTAAGTTGATTTGACATTTTGATTTAATTTTTGAGTTACATTATAATATTTATTTAAAGTATTCTTTCTTGTTTCTTTTAAGAAAGAGATATACTTTGCATTGTTACGACCATTGATTTCATCTTTCATTTTCTTTTCAATGTTATCGAGCCGTTCTTTGTACTTGGCGAGTGCCATTTTACGAACCCCTATAGTCCACCCCTCTTCAAAGAATATGGTATACTCTTCTTCCTTGATTTCTTTATAGTAGTCCCCACCTCTTGCGGTGTTGAATATCTGTATCGAATCATCGGAATGGTTTCTTACTATCTTAATGCCATAGGACATCATAGCATCGTATTCATCGCCATCCAAGTTAGTTGAAGCGTAATCGTTTACAGCTTCATTAAAAACTTCATTTAATCTAGTGTGCATTTATGTTTGTTAATTCAACAACACGAACAATATCTTGATAAGTCTGATTGTCTTCTACTTTTTCATTCATCCTCTTAATACCCCTAACAATATTAGAATGATGAATGCTGTAGTCATTGCTCTGTAAAAACCTTTGAATACTAGCAACAGGTATTCCCTTTTTGTTACACACATAAAAGAATAACTGTTTGAGTTCCATAGTGTCCGTATCTTTTTTTCCAGAAAATATATCGCTCTGGCTTACACCAAAAAACATTGTAATATTATCTATGATAGATTGTAAAATTATCTTATTCATTTTAAAAAGATTTTATTGGCAAGTGACACCATATCAATGATGTTCTCTTGCTTTGGGTTACGCTCCCTGTATGGAGTTTTGGTTTGGATTTGAAACTGTTTGGCTTGATAGTCATCATCAAGAAACTGATTAAACAGTTCGTCTTCTGTAAGTGTTGGCATAATTTCTAAGTTTTATGTTTACTCAAAGATAACACATCCAACACACATACGCAAATTTTTACGCAAAAAAAAAGAGTCAGGACTTATTCCCAACTCTTAAAATAGAAAAAGCCAATAGAATCACTATTGGACTGTAAATATATAATCTTTTTTACAAACCACAAAAAAAAAGGGCAACATTTCTGTTACCCAATTTTGAAACAAACAATTATAATAAGCAGTAAATATATTTAATAGTTTTGAATATTCAAAATTTTTACCGAAGATTCTACAGGCTCTTCCAATGACATACTATAATACCACCCTTTAGGGTATGTATGTTCAAGCTTTTCATAGTCACTGTCTAAATAATAAACATCACGACCATCCTCTGTCTCTGCTTCAGCCCCCCATTCAGGAATGTCGTATGTCTCGTGTTGGTAGAGTTGTCCGTTCTTGTAGGTTATAACACCTCCCCATCCTTGCTCTTCTTCATACTCAAAGATAAAGTTTGGAAAGTGCTTAGCTATTCTATTGAGGAGTTCATCAGAGATTGTACTCCAAGCAGTTGTGAAGTGCAATAGGTCTCCCTCTATATCTTGCTCGTAGCATCCCCACTTAGTTCCCCAATTGTCTAAGTTCCAATGATACCAACTATCTTCCTCTTCCTGTGGTCTAGGCATTAGTAACATCGCTAGTCCTCCATTGAGTTCTTTGGAAGCGTTATGTAGTAGTTCCATTGTATGTGGCTTCCCTGTACTATACAATGTATTGTAAACATGATTAGGCATAAATTTGATTTATATAGTTTTTAAAATGTTTTTTTGCATCGTACAAAGAATAATATAGATATCTTCTTTTGATGCATCTGTCTCCGATTAGGGCAACCAAAACAAGTTGCCCCTCTCTATTTCTTTCGTGGTATATATTAAACTTTTCCATTTTATATATTTTCAAGTGCATAATCTACTATTTCATCGTAATCATATCCCCATTCCTCAAGAATCTTGTATAGGTTTTCATAATAAAAACTTACTCCATTGGTCTTTTCAGAATCGTGTAGCCAAATTGGATTTTCGCCATCCTCAGCAAATCGAATTAGAATTGATTTGTAAACATTTAGTTTTGCATCACCTTCTAATTTTATTTCTACCTCTCTGACCTCACAGTCAGCAATTTTATCGAATTGTTTCATAATTA
>Ga0181553_10002442_pt1 | contig 16397 bp, 17 predicted proteins | sample 011ome_17_FD_133753 | JGI IMG/M metagenome (GOLD analysis project Ga0181553, IMG submission 133753) | Coastal salt marsh microbial communities from the Groves Creek Marsh, Skidaway Island, Georgia - 011502XT metaG (megahit assembly) | ecosystem: Environmental > Aquatic > Marine > Intertidal...
ATAGGACCAGTAAAACCTAAAATAATTCCAACTTTTATTTCTTTTGCATTCAAATTAGCAAAAGTGAAAAAAGTTAATAAAGATAAAATGATTTTGATCATTTCCTTCCCCCTTTTTATTATTATAATGGATGTATATTAGACTTAATTTAAAAAAATTAAATTATTTAATGAGTCCAAGAGACTTTTCTATTGTTAGAAAAGTTACTGGCATAGCTTTTTGGCTTAATAATTTTTTTAGTTTGATCAGAAATAACATAATCATATGAATTTTTTTTACACCAGGTAATCGCATCCTCTAGAGAGGAAAAATTCATTTTTAATTGTTTTGAGGTATTACTAGAGCTATTCCATCCCATTAAGACATCTTTTTTTAAAGAGATATCAAAATCAAATTCTACAATCCAATTTTTCGTTTTACTTAGACCAGACTGCATATTTGTTTTTGCAGGTTTTTTAATTATAGCTTTTTTCATAATTATTCAAATTTGGTCGGGGAGACAGGATTCGAACCTGCGACTTTCTGCTCCCAAAGCAGACACTCTACCAGTCTGAGCTACTCCCCGAGTAATGAATATATATACTTTTGTCATATAAATAGTCAAACTGAATTATCGATATGCAACAAATTAAACAATTAAAGAAAACCCTTCTATCAAAAAGCTTTTTTAAATTCTGGAAATTTTCATTTTTAGTCAAGAGTAAAAATAAATTTATTAAGCCCTATAAAATTAATCGAGAAATTTTAAATGTAGGGGATGTCGTATTTGCTCTTTGTTATTCCCCTGAAGAAAAAAAATTTTATTTAATTAAACAATTCAGACCTTTTTATTTCATCAGAAAAGAAAAATATCTTTTAGAATTAGTTGGTGGATTAGTTGACAAGGGAGAAAAGATCATAACCGCTTTAAAAAGAGAGATTTTTGAAGAAATAAGAGTAAAAACAAAGAAGTTAAAAAAATTAACTACCTACTGCCCTGTACCAGGGTATTCTGATGAAATAGTCCATTTGTACTATGCGGAAGTTGAAAAGATAAAGTTAAAAACCTTATTTAATAAATTTGAAAATGAAGAAATAAGAATTTATAAACTAAACTTAAAACAGCTAATAAAAATTAATCAAAGTAATAAAGTCCAAAACGTGCTAACAAAGTTAGCCATCTATGAATATTTTAATAAAGTTAAAAAGAATTAACGTTATTAGTAATTATATTATCCTTTAAAAAATCAGCAACTTGGTTTGCTACATCTATGGCCACATTAGATTGTGCTTCTTTTGATGAAGCACCAAGATGTGGAGTTAAAAGTAAATTTTTAGCTCCAAACATGACGTTTTCAGTAGCTGGCTCATTTTCAAATACATCGATTGCTGCTCCAGCAATAATATCATTATTTAAAGCATCTTTTAAATCTAACTCATTAATTAAACCGCCTCGTGCGCAATTAATGATAACCGCTGTTTTTTTCATGGATGAAATTGTATTTTTATTTAGCATATTTTTAGTTTCATCATTTAATTTTGTATGTAATGAAATTACATCGGACTCAGCAATAAGTTGTTCGGTAGATACCTTTGTTGCTTTAACTTTATCTAAGTCTTGATCAGAGGCAGATTTAGAATTTGTAATAATTTTCATTCCGATTACATGGCAGATTTCAGCAACCCTTTGACCTATGTTGCCAAATCCGACAATACCTAAAGTTTTTCCCTTCAGCTCAGTTCCCATGAATTTTGATTTCTCCCATTTGCCTTGATGTGTGGAGTCGTTAGCAAGATGAATATGGCGTAAAAGCGAAAACATTAAACCTACTGACAACTCAGCTGTTGCCTCTAGGTTGCCAAGAGGAGTATTCATTACTAAAATTTTATTTTTAGTTGCAGTTTCAATATCTACATTGTCAACCCCTACTCCCGCTCGACCAATAACTTTTAGATTTTTACAGTTTTCTAAAATGTTAGAAGTAAGTTTAGTCGCAGATCTAATAAGAATACCATCATAATCATCAATAATTTTTTTTAAATCTTCGGGCGATAAATCTGTTTTAATATCGTAATCAATAGATTTTGATTTCAAGACATCTTCAACTTTACTACTCATCTTATCAGAAATTAATATTTTCATTATTTATACCTTTCTAATGTTTCAAAAAATGACCATTCTATCCAGGGAAGCAATTTCTCAATGTCACTTGACTCCACCGTAGCGCCGCCCCAAATTCTAATTCCGGCAGGAGCGTCTTTGTAAGCATTTATATCGTAACCTGCATTTTCTTTTTCAATAACGGCGCAAAGTTCTTTTACTAATTTTTTTTGGGTTTCATCATCTAATTTTACAAAATCTGGATGGGTAAATTTAAAACAAATACTAGTCGATGAATAGGTATTAGGATCCGTCGCAAGAAAACTAACCCATTCCCTTTGATCAATCCAATCTTTAATGATTTTTAAATTCGCTTGAGATCGAGCAATTAACTCTTTCTGTCCTCCAATTTCCTTACACCAATTTAAAGCATCTAGTGCATCTTCAGCAGCAAGAAGTGATGGAGTGTTAATAGTGGCTCCTTCGAATATTCCTTTATCAAGTTTTTTACCCTTGGCTAGCTGAAAAATTTTTGGCATTGGCCATGAGGGTTCATGGGTTTCTAATCGCTCTACAGCTCTTGGGGATAAAGCGATCATTCCGTGGGCAGCCTCTCCTCCTAATACTTTTTGCCAAGACCAAGTAATAACATCAAGTTTTTTAAAGTCTATATCCATAGCAAAAACTGCTGAAGTAGCATCGCAAATTGTTAGGCCTGATCTTTTATCTGGTATCCAATCTGCATTAGGTACGCAAACACCTGAAGTTGTACCATTCCAGGTAAACACAACATCGTTATCAAAATTAACCTTAGTTAAATCTGGAAGTTCACCGTAATTAGAAGTTTGATGAGTAGTCACGTTAGGTAGTTTTAATTGCTTTGTAATATCTTTGACCCAAGTTAATCCAAAAGTTTCCCAACCACAAACATCTACACCTTTAGGGCCTAGCAGGCTCCACATTGCCATTTCTATAGCTCCAGTATCAGAAGCAGGCACTATGCCGACAAGGTAATCATCTGGAAGCTCTAAAATCTCTTTAGATTTAATAATTACTTCATTTAATTTAGATTTGCCATTTTTTGCTCTATGAGACCTTCCAAGAAAAGCATCACTAAGTGAATTCAAATTCCATCCAGGTCTTTTAGAGCATGGGCCTGATGAAAAAAAAGGATGATTTGGTTTTACGTCTGGCTTTAACATTTTTTTTTCTTTCTTTCCTTCGTATTTATATTCAACATATTATTAAAAATCGCTAATCAACTATGTTATAAAAAAATATACCATCAAGAGGCTTTGGTTCAAACCATGTAGCTTTTGGAGGCATAAATTTTTTATTTCTGGCGAAATCCATTACAAGATTCATACTAACCGGTCTCATCAAAGTTGATAAATCCTTTATACCCGTATCTACCTGATTAATCAAATAGTCTGTACCTAATGTGGGTGGGACGAATTCGACCCTATCATCATTAGTCTCATCTTGAATATTTAATATCTCCTTCAGAACAAACTCTCCAAAATCAATACAATCGGCACCAAAAGTTGAAAAGTTATCTTTTAAATCTATTTTTAAATATTTGCCTTGATAGTAAATGGTAAAAAATCTTTTAATATTTTCATGATACTGAAGTTCTTCTACATTAAAAAAATTTTTTAAAAGAGTTAAAAATTTACTTTTATCAAAATTTTCGGGGAATTTAATACTTCTATTATAAGCTAGATTTGAGCATTGAGATTTAGGAAAAATAATAACCATAAATTTAGTATTCTTTTCAATATCTAATTGAGCAAAACCCTCTATCCTATGATGGCCATCAGCAACAAAAAGTTCTTTAAAATTTATCGAAGAAAAGTCAGTAGAGGTTTTATAAATTGAATGAGTGTATTTACCTGATTTAAACTTGATTAAAGGTACTTTGTTGTGATGGAGATCAATATTTAAATTCATATTTTCATCATCATAAAATAAATAAATAGGGCAAATTTGAAATTTAACTTTTTGTAATTGTTCAGCTCTCTCTTGTCCTTTTTTTACTAAAATTTTTTCATGAGGTTTAATATTTTTGCTTATATAATCTTGGATATTGAGAAGTGAAATTAAACCTGTTTGAGAATGAGTATCTGAATCAATTCTATAGAGGAAAAAACCATTTTCAGATTTTAGAATCATATTAGTATCAATTAGTTTTTGATAATATTTTTTAGAAATATTGTAAAACTCATCTTCAGATAATTTTTTATCAAAATAAATATCAGGACGTAAAATTTGTAGAAGATTTAACTTATGAAACTGATCTGATGAAAAGTTATAATCAATTAAATCAGTACTAGGTGTTAATATATGTTGGAGATATTTATTGTTTATAATATAAGTATTTGGTATTAATGGTTTCATCTATGAAAAAAAGCAAGGCACCCTACTATATCGCTCTGTTGGTAGCACTTGCTTTCTTTTTCTATGGGATATTTTCAGCTTTTATTCACTAGCTTTCTTTTTTTGTAGACTCAGGTAAATTTTTATCTTCATACCAAATCTGTTTATTGGGTATATTCCCATCCCAAAGATAGTTTTCATAATCAAATTTAGGCATACCCTTATCAGATCTTTCATAGTAAAGTCCAAATTCTCTGCAGTATTCAGATAATTGATCAGCTTCGATTTCTAAAATATTAGATTTTTCCCATTTTTTAGATGATGAGATCCACTTAAACCCTTTAGACTTAAGCCAATCCTTATGGTAGTAAGTTTCTGATCCTGAAATAGAAAAATTTATGTTTTCACTCATTAATAGCCTCTTGTAATAATTTTAAGGGATAGTATTGAAAATAACTTAAATTATCAAAGGGTTTTTTTCCGCTTATAAATTTCTCAAAGTCTTCAAAATTATAAATAATTTTTTCAGATAAATCAGGAAGTGCATCAAAGTTAGAAGAGTGAATGTTTTCAACGTTATTAGAAACTAAAATTACAAAAATTTTTATATTGGGCTCAATTTCAATGATACATCTAAATAAATCGATTGAATTTGTAAGAGTATTTTTTTTTAAATCAATATTGGATATTTTAAATAATCTCTCCTTTTGTGAGTCTAGGTAAAATAATAGATCGGGACATGACTCGAAAAGAATATCCATGGTTGATAAAGAATTATTTTCTTTTAGAGTTAATTTAATATCTTTAAAATAAGTTAAATATTTTTTGTTCTTAGCCTTCAATTTAAAATGATTAAAATTATTATCATCGATAAGAAAAAGATTATTGGCAAATTTAGAAGTTTGAATTTCATTCAAATAATCAATTTCATTTAAAGAAGAAACTATTGGATAATTAGAGATAACCTTTAAGCCTTTTTTAATTAAAAGATATGTATATTCAAATTTTATACCAGAAGGTAAAAAATTAATAATATATTCAATATTATTGTCTTCTATTAACTCTTCATAAGAACCAAAATATTTGGCAAAGTTATATTTTTTTGAAAAATTTTCAGCATCTTTAATATTTCTAGATGAGTTAGCATATAAATGGAAATAACGCTCTAAATCATTTTTAATAATAAAATTAATAGATTTAATATCAGAACTTAAAATAGCTAAATTGCTTTTCATTTTTTTTTTATTATAATCCCGTAATGAAACAAGTTTTTTTAAGCTACCATGATATCCATACTGATTGTATAAAATTAGCTAAAATAATTAAAAAAAAATACAAACCTGAAAAACTCATTTTAATTTCTAGAGGTGGCCTTATACCTGGTTCTATAATAGCTAATTATTTAGGTATTCAAGATATAGATGTGATCGCTCTTAAAACTTACAGCAATAGAAAAAGAGTATCGGATATCAAAATATACAAAAGAATAAAGTCTTTGAAAAAGTTAGTTGTGATTGATGATTTGGTTGATAGTGGTGAAACAGCTAAGATAGTAAAAGAAATGATGCCTAATTCAAAATTTGTAGTTCTATATGCTAAGACATCAGGAAAAAAACAAGCCGACCTTCACCTTTATGATTTCAAAGATAAAGATTGGCTTGTTTTCCCTTGGGAACAAGACTAGCCTAAAATAAAATGTACTAGCGAAGCTCCTGCAATAATTATAATTGCAGAGTTTAAATCACTTAACTTACCACTTATTATTTTAGCAATAACATACACAATAAAGGCTAGCGCAATGCCATTACTGATTGAATATGTAAGTGGCATAATGAATGCTGCTAAAAGAGCTGGCGCATATTCAGATATGTCGTCCCAGTCTATATTCAATAAGTTTTTACAAAAGTAAGTTGCTATAAAAACTAAAGCAGCCCCAGTGGCATAAGCAGGTATTGTTTTAGCTAAAGGAGATAAAAATAAACAAAGGAGAAAAAATATACCGACTGCTACTGCAACAAGGCCTGTTTTACCACCCTCTTTAATACCTGCTCCTGACTCAATATATGAAGTTGTATTTGAAGTGCCAAAAAGAGAGCCAACTATTGTTGCAATAGAGTCTGCAAATACTGCTTTTTGAATATTAACAATATTGCCATCTTTATCCATTTTCCCGGATAAATTTGCAACAGAGGTAAGTGTCCCTGCTGTATCAAAAAAGTCCACAAACAAAATGGTAAATACAACTATTAAAAATAAAGAGCTTCCTATTTGACTAAAATCTAGTTGTAAGAAGGTGGGCGACATCGAAGGAATGGAAGATGCAAACCCTTGGAACTCAACTACACCAAAAATTAATCCAAGAATTGTAGTGGCAAGAATACTTAGAACTATTGCACCAGGTACTTTTAATTTGTCTAAAGCTATCATTAATATAAATGTTAATAGTGCTAATAGAACTGATGCAGATTTTAAATCTCCCAAGCCTACTAATGTTGCATCATTATTTACGACAATACCTGCATTTTGAAGACCAATAATTGCTAAAAATAAACCTATACCTGCACCAATTCCAAATTTTAAAGACTTAGGAATTGCATTGATTAAGTAAGACCTTAAAGGTGATATGCTTATAATTAAAAACAAAACACCTGAGCAAAAAACCGCCGCTAATGCTTGCTGCCATGTAAAACCCATACCTAGCACCACACCAAATGTAAAAAAAGCATTCAATCCCATACCTGGAGCTAAGGCAACTGGCCAATTAGCTAGTAAGCCCATAAGCATACAAGATATAAATGCTGCAAGAATAGTTGCTACAAAAACAGAGTCAAAATCCATGCCTGTGTTAGATAAAATGGCTGGGTTAACAACCATAATATATGCCATTGTAAGAAAAGTAGCTAGTCCAGCTAATATTTCTTTTTTAAAAGATGTTTTATGATCTTTTAATTTAAAAAGAGATTCTAAGAGTTCCATTTTTAATTATATCAAATAAATTTATAGATAAAGTGGTTCTCCATCATAAGTAGACCATAAATACCATGTAACAATAGTTGTAAAATCACCCCATTTTTTAATATTTTGAGGTAATTTTTTTAGATTTGGGTCGTTATAAAAATTCTTATAAGCGTTAATAAAGCCCAAGTCCCCTAATGGAAGGATATTTAATAAACCTAAATGAAAAATACAAAACATATCAACAGTCCATTTTCCAATTCCAAAAATTGGAATTAATTTACTTTTTATCAATGCATAGTCTTTGGTTTTAAAATTAATTTTTCTAATGGTTGAATAATTATCAATTATAGATATTAATGATTTTTTTTTATTTTTAGAAAGTGGTAAATCAGAAATTAAAAATGAGTTTTTTTTAAAATTAGTGTAGTTAATTGGACCAATTATTTTTTTTGATTTAGAATATATTGACATAGCAGCTGTAACTGAAATTTGTTGTGAACAAATAGATTTAAACAAAACATCAAATTTATTGTTATTAATCTTTAAAAAATGATTTTGATTATAATATTTTTTAAAAGTAAAATCTTTTTTTAAAAGAAAACGACATCCATAATTCCATTTATTAAGCAAGTTAAAATGTTTTAATAAGACTAGATGTATCTGATTTTTTGAATTTTGAATTTGAAAGCTTTTTATATTTTAAATACACCTCTCTGGTTAACTTTAAATTAATTTTATTTTCAGTAGATTGTTTTAAAATATACTTTAAATCTTTAGCCATTAACTCTGTTGAAAATCCAAAATTAAATTTATTTTTAATTATAGTTGGAAATCTATTGGAAAATTGCCATGAACCCGCAGCTCCATCTTTAATTGCATCATAAAGCCTACTAAGATTAATTTTATTTTTTTTTCCAAATACCAATGCTTCGGAAATTGAATAAAGAATGCCACAAATTAAAATTTGATTAGTAAATTTTGCTAACTGCCCACTACCTAATTTACCCATATAGGTACAATTTTTAGAATATGTTGAAATTATTTTTTTTGATTTTTGAAATGAAGATAAATTACCTCCAATCATTACAGATAATTTACCATTTATGGCACCCTCCTCACCCCCTGTGACTGGAGAGTCTAAAAAAGAAAGCTTTTTTTTAAATAAATTTGAAATTAAGTAGACCAAATCAAGCGAGATAGTAGAGTGATCAATTAAAATAGTATTTTTTTTATAATTTTCATTTTGTGATATAAATTTTAGCATTTTTTTTAGGGACTCATCATCCTTAAGGCATGTAATAATAAAATCAAATTTTAAATTATTATATGCCCTATAAGAAGAACCCCTAAATTTTTTAAGCCAATCCACCTCTTTACTTTTAGTACGATTTAGGACGTACAAGTCTATATTTGATTTTTTGGAAAGGTGCCCTGCCATTGGGAAACCCATTCTGCCTAGTCCAATAAAAAGAATTTTAAATTTTTGCATAAAAAATTAATCCTTTATCTAAAGTATTTAGACTGAAATCAATATCTGGACTATTATGACTAAAGTTAAGGGTTAAGAGAAATGTTAAGGCTGGAAAAAGATCCCATATTTTACATTTATAAAAAGAAATTAGAGATCTGTTGCCTTCTATAATTTCAATAATATCATAGCCAATACTTCTTGACCTAGGTATTTCATTATAAGAATTGATAATATTTTTATAATAGGTTTTTGCATTACTATTTAAATACCCTATTAAATTAGAATAAACATAATTTTTCATAACTTTAAAATTTTTAAATAATTGGCCCATATAACAATGATAAAAGTTATCATGTGAAGGGTTATAAATAATTGAAAATATTGAAGTATTTTTTTCAATGCAGGAAATCATAATTACATATTTATTTATTCCATCAATAAAGTTTTTAGTTCCATCTATAGGGTCAATCGTTAAATAACTATTATAATTGGCTATGTTATTATTAGTTTCTTCTGAAATTATATTATAAAAACCTTTTTTATTAAAAAATTTAATTAATTCTTCTTCTAGAAGAAGATCATATTGGGTAACTTTTGAATTATCATTTTTAGATTCAATTTTTAATTTTTCCTTATTGCCCGCATTAGGCAAAAGGTAATGCTCAGATAATGATTTTAAAAAAAATTTTACATCATTAAAAAAACTATCATCAATAATCATTAATAATTTTTTCAAGAGATTTCGCATGAATATTTTGGATCAATAAAATTAAAACATCATTATTAACAGGAATATGATCATCTGTAGCAAGGATAATGGAATTATCTGAAATAGAACATATATGAACTATATCCTTTGATTTTTTTATTTGTTCATATAAATCATTTTTATATTTTACTTCATAAATAAAGTACTTGTCTCTTAATATTGAGTGATAAGACAACAGAGAACCTTCGCTTATTTTTTCAATGATCCTAGATGTAGTTAGCTCTCTAGGATTAATCATAATATCAATGCCTAGATCATTAGCGAAAGATGAATAAGAATCATTATTTATAACTGAAATGACAGACTTAGCGCCTCTTTTTTTTGCTATAATAGACAATATTGTATTTATTTGATCATTATCAGTCACAGTAATAACTAAATCAGATTTACTTAAATTAATCTCTTCGTACAATGATTGATCTAGTGCGTCTCCGCAAAATACAGATGTTTTATTTAAAGAGGTCGCTAAAAAATTACATTTATCAATATTTTTTTCTAATAGTTTTAAGTTAATTTGTTGCTCATCATTTTCAATCATTTGAGACAATTTATGACCAATATTTCCACCACCTACTAAAAGTATATTTAAAACATAATCTTTATATCCAAAAAATTTAATCATTTTATTTAGAAAATTTTTATTTACTAGAAGATATAAATAATTCGAGTCAATAATCTCTTTAAACTTTAATATTTCCACTTCATTAGTCATGTGTCCCAAATAGCAAATGTTATTTTGTTTAAAAAATTTTTTTATTTCAACAAATGTATGATGCTTAAAAATTTGAGATGATTGCATGCCAATAATTAAAAAATTGTCAGATATTAAAGACTCACTAAAAATTGCACCGGGCATATGAATTTTTTCAAAAATGTTGTTTGCAACTTCTAATTCAGGAGAGATGATATGATCTAAATATTGATTACTTTCAATTAAAAGATTTTGATTTTCTGCAGAAATTAAATTTTGATTTCTTATTCTTGCAATAGTTTTACCAGCATTTAGATACTCCTTGGCAAATTTTGAAGTAATCAAATTCTTTTCATCGCTTTGCGTAACAGCAATAAAATAGTCAATATTAGTTTTAAAATTTTTATAAAATGATGGGTTCAAGGGGTCATCAAAAATTGTTTTGATATCATATTTTTCAGATAAATCTTTTAACTGATTTGGCATATCGTCGAGCAAAAATACATTTTTTCCTTGCTCAGATAATTTTTTAGCTAAATTAGCCCCTACAATACTAGATCCATGTATAAGTATATTCATTCTTGTATTTTTATATTTAGTGATTTAATTTTTCTATATAAAGAAACTCTATCTAACTTTAACATTTTTGCTGTTGATGTCATATTCCAATTATTAGCTTCAAGTTTTTGAATCAAATAATCTTTTTCAAATTTCTCTTTAGCCTCCTTATAATTTAAATGAAATAAATCAGTTGTTTTTGGTGAACTATTTAATAAATCTTGAACTAAATCAACAGTAATGGTTAAATTATTTGCAGTGAGAAAATTAACAATATTTTCTGCTAAATTCATAATCTCAAAGATGTTTCCGGGCCAAGAGTGAATAGTTAGTATATTTTTAATCTCATCATCAATCAAAACATCATTTTCAAATTTTTTAGAGGCAAATTCATTAATGTAATGCTTAAATATATAAAAAATCTCGCTTTTTCTCTCTGATAATTTTTTAATTTGAAATATAAATTTAAATGATTTTATATATGGTTCACTAATATCAAGTTTTTTTGTATCTAAAATAATAGTAGCATTAATTTTTTTATTATTAATTAGATTAGTAAAATTTAATAGTTCAATCTGATTATATTTTTCATAATCATTAATATAAATTGTGAAATAATTATGTAGAGAATTAATTTTAAATAAATCAGCTTCATTGAATATAGTTTCTGATAAATTTATAAAGGTATCAGGGTTATTATTTGATAATCTTCGATGAATAATATTAGCTAAGTAATTTTTACCTACGCCAGTAGGACCTGAAATAAGCACCATATCATTTACTAGTATCTTTTTAGATTTATTAATAATATTTGTTATATCATCACTAAAACCAATATTATTAATTTTGGAATGAAAAGAAATTTTATTTCTATAATTTTGTAAAGATAGTTTATTTTGCAGTTCTAATAAATTTTTTTGGATAATATGAAGTAATTTCTTTGTCTCAAAAGGTTTTTCTATAAAGTCATTAGCACCAGCTTTCACAGACTCAATCGCATTATCAATATTAGCATGACCACTAAATGAAATAATCAAAAGATTTTTAAAATTTATATTTAATTCAGAAATAATATCTAATCCCTGTTTAGAGCTGTTTTTTAACCATAAATCAACTAATGCAACATCAAAATGTATATCGTTAGATAAATATTTTTTTAGATCATTATATGAAGTAACATAATCACATTCATAAGAATTTTTAGTAAGAATTAATGATACTTGTTTGCATATCTCAATTTCATCATCTATGATTAAGATCTTTGGCATTAAAATAAAATTTGGACTGTAAAACCGGAGTATTCATTAGTCAATATTTCCATATTTAAATTAGAATCATTTACAATTTTATTAATCAGTGAAAGTCCTAATCCAGAGGAGTTTTTAGTTGAAAAATATGGGTTTAATAAATCATTAACATCACCTTTATAACCAGGACCATTATCAAAAAATTTAAAAATAATATTATTCTTTTGATCTTTTTTTAAAGATATTTCAACTCTAGGGTTTGAAATGTCATTTAATGCCTCTATAGCATTTTTAAATAAATTATTGAGAATTATATCTATATACGATTGGTCGAAATTAATTAAAATATTTTCATTTACACTAGAAACGAATAAAATATTTTTATAATTTTTTTTATATTCATCAACATAAACATTTATTATATCAGAAAAATTTAAAGTTACTTTATTTGCCTTTGGTAATCTAGCAAATGAAGAAAATTCATTAACTAAATTTTGAATTAAAAATATTTGTCTTTTTATTGAGAGAATTGAATTTTTAATATCGTTGTCTTCAGTTTGATTTTCAATAAATTCACTAGATAATAACATCGGAGTTAAAGGATTTTTAATCTCATGAGAAATTTTTCTAGCTAAATCAGCAATCGCATTATTTTTTTCCATCGAAATTATATTTGTGTAATCATTAAAAATAATAATTTGTTCAAAAAATGAATTGCTTTCAACTAAAATTGATTTTACAAAAAATATGTAATTTTTATTATTAAAATTAATATTGATATTAAATTCATAAGACCTATTAAAACAATCAATGGGATCATCAAAATTTTGAGATAAAACTTTAATAAAATTATCGAAGGAAGAATTTTCATTAGTTTGTAATATATTTGAATTATTATTTGTAAAAATTAATTTTTGATTTTTAATTACAAAAATTCCATAGGGAGAATTTTCAATAATATTTTTTATAAACCCTAATTGGTCATTAATTGTTCTGTTAGTTTGTTCAAGATCGCCTTTTTGCCTAATAATAGTCTTACTCATATCAATAAAAGATTTAGTAAGCTGAGAAATATCATCTTTGTCATTATCTTCATAATTAATGCTTACTGGTATATATGTTCCTTTTTTAAGTTGAATTATAGAAGAATTTAATTCTCTAATTGGCTTAGCTAATTTAAAACTAAAATTTGTTCCAATTATTATAAAGATTATTATTAAAGATGTTGAAAGAATTAAATAAATAGTGAAAAAAGTAATTTGAATATTTTTTTTGTTATTACTGATTTCATTAAATGCGTTATAAGATTTAATAATATTTTGATAGTAATTTAGTGTTTCTAAATCAATTTTTTTTAATAATAGTAAACTATTATTTTCATTAATATTAACCCTAGAGAAAAGTTGATTATTTAAAAAATAGATAGTTATTTCATCTTCTGTTTTTTCTAGACCAATTTTTAAATTCTCTTCTTTTAATAGAATTTGTGTTTGATCTTCAATATGTTCAATAAAAGTTTCATTATTTTGCAAATTATAAACTGTAGAAATATTAAATCTTTGCAAAATATTTCTATCAATTAGTTGTTTTGCAATAACATAATTTTTAATAAATTTAGAGTCAGTTATTAAGTCTAACTCTGTTTGATCTATATATTTTTTTGCTAATTGATATGAATTATCAACAGTTGATTTAAATGCAGGACCGAGCCATGTACTCACCTCTATATTAAAAAAAATAGCTGATGAAATAAGTATTAAACCACTGGGTAGAATTGAAAATAAACCAAAAAAAAGAAAAAATTTATTAAAAAGCCTAATACCAATTACTGATCTTTTTTTAAATTTTATATAATTAATAAAAAATATTGATAGATATAATAGTAAAATTAATAAATAAATTAAATCTGCAATAAATAAATATTGTATTAATTCAGCACTTCTAACTATCTCATTGGAAGAAATAAGTGAATATACAGTTAAAGAAAAAAGAGTTATAAATATTGATAAAAGTATTGTAGCAGTAACTTTATTAAAATAATTTGGCATCTATTTTTAACAACATTCAGATAATCTTACTTGCAGCAGGTAGTAGTAGCAGATTTTCATCAAAAAAAAATAAAGTATTATCATATATCAACTATAAAACACTATTAGAACATAATATCTATCATTTAAAAAATATTGGTTTTTCAAAAATTACTCTAGTAAAAAGAGGAATAAAATTAACATCCATGGATATTTCAAGTGATTTAGAAATCCTTATAGGGGGCTCAACTAGATCTAAAAGTGTAAATAATGCCCTAAATAGATCAAAATTTAATACTAAATATGTAATAGTTCATGACGCAGCAAGACCAATTTTTGATAATTTAACTTTTATCAAAATTATAAATACATTAAAAACGAATAAATTTGATGCGGTAATACCTTATTCAAAATGTACTGAAACTATAATTTCAAATGAAGAAAACATTAATAGAGATAAAATTAAAATTATCAAAACACCTCAAGCTTTTAATAAGAATAAATTATTAAAATTACATAATAATAATTTTGATCAGAATATTACTGATGATAGTTATCTTTTTAGAAAAGAGAAAAAACTTAAGATTAAATATATTCTTGAAAAAAGACCTAATATAAAAATCACATATAAAGAAGAATTAGAGTTTATTAATAATTTAAATAAAAAAGAATTTAGAGTTGGCTTAGGATATGATATTCACAGAATAAAATTATCTAATAAAATTAATAAAATTTTTTTAGGTGCCACTCCTATTAAATCAAAAATTGATATAATTTCTCACTCAGATGGAGATGTAATCCTGCACGCAATTACTGACTCCATCCTTGGAGCGATTTCAAAAAGAGATATCGGCACTTATTTTCCTAATACTAAAATAAACAAAAAAAGAAATTCAATAGACTTTTTAAATTTTGCTTTGAATAAAATGCAAAAATATCAATTTGCATTAAATAATGTTGATTTAATGATAGTGTCTGAATATCCCAAAATAAATCCTTATTACTCTCAAATTAAAAATAGATTATCTAAAATTCTAAAAACTAAGAATATTACAATCAAAGCAACTACTAATGAAAAATCAGGGCTAATTGGGGAAGGTAAATTTATTGCTTGCTGGTCAAATATCTCTTTAATTAAAAATTAAAGACTATTTTTTAGTTTTTTAAAATCGTCATCTGCATGATAGCTTGATCTAGTAAGTGGAGATGCTGAAACCATTTTAAAACCTAATTTAAGGCAATAATCATATAATTCTTTGAATTCCTCAGGTTTATAAAATTTATGAACTTTTTCATGATGGATAGTAGGTTGTAAATATTGACCAATAGTAACAAAGTCAACTTTATGATTTAAAAGATCATTCAATAAATTAAAAATTTCATCTTTTGTCTCACCCAAACCAACCATAAGTCCAGATTTAGTAAAAACACTATGATCAAGTAATTTAACATTTTTTAGCAGATTGAGGCTTTCAATATAAATAGAACCAGGTCGGATATTCTTATAAAGTCTACTAACAGTCTCTATATTGTGATTAAAAACATCAGGTTTAACTTCCACAATTTTTTCGTAAATATTTTTCTTTCTAAGAAAATCAGGAGTTAATATTTCAATGGTAGTTTGTGGAGATAATTCTCTTATGTACTTAATTGTATTAATAAATTGATAGGCTCCCCCGTCAGGTAAATCATCCCTATCAACACTTGTTATGACTACATGCTTAAGATTTAGGTAATTTACTGACTTTGCAACATTTAAGGGTTCTAATGGGTCAACACCAAATGGTTTACCAGTCTTGACATTACAAAAGGAACATGCTCGAGTACATGTATCTCCTAATATCATAAACGTAGCATGTTTTTTAGACCAACACTCTCCTATATTTGGACATGCTGCTTCCTGACAAACTGTGTTAAGATTATATTTTTTAATAAGATTTAAAGTATCTTGATAATCAGATCCACTAGGCGCCCTAACTTTAATCCAATCTGGTTTTTTTAAAATAGTGGGATTAAATTTGTTTTGTTTTTCTGGATGTCTAATCAAAATTAAAAATGAAGTGGCTTATCAAAAGCTGCTAGAACACTTTCATGAATAGACTCAGAAAGCGTCGGATGAGCAAAAATAGTATTAATAAATTCATCTTCAGTTGATTCAGATGATAGGGCTAAACCAAAAGTAGATATCATTTCCGTAACATCAGGTCCTATAAGATGAGC
>Ga0181553_10002446_pt1 | contig 16365 bp, 10 predicted proteins | sample 011ome_17_FD_133753 | JGI IMG/M metagenome (GOLD analysis project Ga0181553, IMG submission 133753) | Coastal salt marsh microbial communities from the Groves Creek Marsh, Skidaway Island, Georgia - 011502XT metaG (megahit assembly) | ecosystem: Environmental > Aquatic > Marine > Intertidal...
GACTTACTTCTGATCCATTGGCCCAATCCACAGGTTCCTTTGGACCAAACAATAGAGTCTATGCTCATACTAAAAGAGCAGGGTAAAGTCGCAAATATTGGGGTAAGTAATTTTCCATTATCCATGTTAAAACAAGCAAGAGAAGAGTATTTGGCTCCTATATTTTGCAATCAAGTAGAATATCACGCTTTGTTGGGGCAGTTTGATTTACTTGATTATGCATTGGAACACGACCTCATGATTACTGCCTATTCACCATTGGCTCAAGGACGTCTAATCAACAATCCTGCGCTGGTAGAAATAGGGAAAAAGTACCAGAAATCAGCCGCACAAGTTGCTTTGAAATGGTTACTTGAACAAGAACAGGTGGTAGCTATTCCTAAAGCGACAAGGCCTGAACATTTACAAGCCAATTTGGAAGCTACTCAGTTTGATTTGGATGATGAGGATTTCTTTGCTATCGACGACTTGGAAAAAAATTTCCGAGTGGTAAATCCAGATTTTGCTCCTGATTGGGATTGAGTTAGGACCAGTTAGCCAGTGCAATTACCGTTGATTCGGTATTCAAGAGTTGTAACCGATTCTCCATTCTTTGTATTCGTAAGGTTTCCTGAGCTCCTAATTCATTAAGAAAAACCAAATCAAACCAACGCAATTTTTGTCGCTCAGATGGTTCAAGAATTTCGAGCATCCAATCAACATAATGCGTGTTATTGACATGTTTATTCATATCAAGGTGATAGGTGTAGCTTTGCATGCTTAACTCCTGTTCTGCATCGGTTGAGTCAAACGCTCGAAGACGATCTCTAGTGGGTTCTAAGGCATGTGGCCGGTCTGAAAACCTTCGAGCAAGTATGGCTTCTGGAATACGCGTGGGTCTTCTGCTATCCAAATCAATAACCATCCAATAGCTAATTGATCGGACTAGTAGGTTCCCTCGAGTATCCCACACTTCATAATTTCGGTAAGCCTTTAAGCCATCTCCAAGAGCTGGCCATGTCCGAAGTTCTATGGTCTCTCTCCATTTGGGTAGGCGTTCAATCTGAATCTGTAGCCGATGTAGTACCCAGCTAATATTCTGAGCATGCAAGTCTGTAATGTCAAAAGAAAGTGCCTTCGCATTATTTCCAGCCACTTCTTGAAATAATCTGGTCAACGCACTCAGATGCATACATTCGTCGGGCGCCGATTCCGATGCTCGAACGGTGAATAATTCACTGTGAATGTGAGTGCTGTCAGGTGGGGAAGTATTTTCAAGGTTCATATAACGAACAGGTATAGTTCAAGAGAATAAGGCCAGTGGAGACGTGTAAATAAATCCTATGGACTTGCTGTGTGCGACTTTTCCTTAATTGATATGCTAGAGTATAAACTTTAATAATGATTTATGACAAACATTTTGGATTAATTCGTTGATCGATTATATTGATAACACTCTTTGAAATAGTGATGGTTCTCTTAAATGAGATGAAAAGGGAATCCGGTGTAAATCCGGAGCTGTACCCGCAACTGTAATTCCATTTGAACGCATTCGTTATGCTAATGAATAGTTCATATGAACCCTACGAGCAAATCTTGCCACTGTTAGTTAGCTAACGGGAAGGCCTCGAGGTGGAAAAGTCAGGAGACCTGCCATCAACGCATTCAGCATCTATTTCTCAGGAAATTTTCGGGAGCTAGAATTTCCGTGAGCTATCATAAACTCGTTGTTTTCATAACGCACTTTTATTAACACACAAGTGGATGTTACACGAATACTGTGCATCTGGTTGTGAACACCATATGATGGGTAGTTTTTTACGATTATTTAGTTGGATTGCTCTAATTGCAGTAAAACGTCTACATATTAGGCGCATTAGTGATTTGTTACGTGGTCGATTTACAAGTTCTAATACAGGTGGCACTGATCCTATAATCAATCGTCTTACTGAAGATTTGAGTCAAAGCATTGCAGATATTCAATTAGTTAACAAAGCTAGGGGAGGATACTGCTATTACTTTTGGTTTGCATGTCTTCTTGTTCAGAGTACGTTCAATCCCAGCGGACATGCAACTGCGCATGAGTTGCAGATAGAAACTCATGATACCTTGGCTATTCTACCCACCATTGGCCTTGCCGAAATCGAAATTATAGCCGAAAATCCATATCAAGATTTTTTTCTACTTAGTACTCAGTATGGGCGATTATCAAAAGAAATTTTAGAACTTAGATTAGCATCGCATATGGGTAGTATTGCACAAGAATTTAGCTCCGCTTATGTGCAAACTAACGGGCCCGGAAGCTTAGCATTACTTTCACAAAGAGGGTTGCCAGCTTCTAGAACTCAGGTAGTTTGGAATGGTTTCGGGTTAAATCATCCAATGTTAGGTGTAGTCGATTTATCCTTAATTCCCGGTAATTTATTTGACGCGGTTTTGTTCACTCCCGGCTTAGGCCAAGCTCGATTTGGACAGAGTGGTGCGGGGTCTATGCACATTCTCCAGCAATCCATTAATGCCGAGAAAATAGCTTTTCAGCAATCGATTGGTAGTTATGGGTCAAAGCAGTCTACTATACATGCAACATCTTCAAAGCATGGGAGGTCATGGGATCTACGGCTGTACAGCAAAACAGCCGAAAATAATTTTGGCTATAAAAAGAGGGTATTTGATCCAGATCAGCGAGCTGTCGTGCCAAAGTGGTTTAGCCGTACGAATAACGAAAGCCAATCCCACTCGGTCATGTTCAATTTTAAAAAGGAATCCGATGCCGCCACCCTAGAATCTTCTCAGGACAAGGCGTCAGCTAAAATAAACCCATTTTTCCGAACTTTTATAGCCAATAGTGAATATCAAAGTACCATTTGGGCTTTTACCCAAAACAACAACATACCAGGAAGCAAGCTAACGCCTACGGCTAGGGCGAGACAAGAAGATGATTTCATACGATGGATGCAAGGCCTGCGTTGGGGGAGTAAGAATCAGTGGAGAATGCAACATTTTAGTCAATGGCAGGCACTCGATTTTCAAGATCCTGACAAAGATATTGATAGTGAGAGTGACATTTGGAGTAGCATTCTTAGGTTGGAACACCAATCTAGAATAGGTGAAGGTACTTTTTTGCAAAGTACAGTAGAGTGGTCAACTACGGGGGTGCAAAGCACTGACTACAATGGTACTCGCTCTCGATGGTCACTATCTCATAGGCACTCACTGCAGCAAGAGCTTGGTATGAAAAGTCTCCTTCGGGCCGATGTACATCAAGCCTTTTATAATGATTTTGGGTGGAATTGGTCAGGAGAGTTGGGTTGGAACTCAAAGCTAAACTCTGCGCTTGGAATTCGGCTCCTTTCAGCTAAAAGTTCGGTCATACCTACCTTCAATGATTTATATTGGCCAAACTTAGGAAACTCAGATTTAACCAGTGAGCAGGTTTATTCCCTCGAAGCAGGCTTGAATTGGGCTAAGACCCCACTACGTTGGAATGGTGGAATGATCAGAACCGATATTCAAATGAGCTATTATTGGAATAAGGTGAATAACGGTATACGTTGGCTACCGGATGAGCAAGGCCTCTCAAGGCCTAGAAATATAGAGGCAATCACAGCTCAAGGGCTAGAATCTGATATTGCCTTAGCATTTCAGCATGCTCGGTTTAGCGGTTTGGTAAAAAGTGGGGTGTACCAAGTGATTGCGCGTATGGAGAAGGAACGCTATGAAGATGATCCGGCACTAAACAAACAGCTCCGTTATACACCTCAGTGGCAGTTCAAACATTATGCCCATATCAGGTATAAGTCCGTGCAGTTAATGCTATCTAACTCCTATGTAGGCGAGCGCTATAGTAGTGCAGACCATTCTAGCCCATTTGACCCTCTTTCTTCGTATTCAACATGGAACGCCGCCTTTGGTATAGATATACCATGGTCGGATTCACGACCCCCTGGTTTAGAGGATGTCTCCTTACGTTCTTCACAAACTAGTAGAAACATTCCAAAACAGCATCTATGGCAGCTTCGTTGGAGAGTGGAACTAAATAATATTTTTTCAGAAACCTATGAACAGGTGCTTAACTACCCTATGCCGGGGCGGCATTTCATGCTAAGCTTTCAAATAAATCGTGCAGACAATGGGATCAGACCCCATAACGAACGAGTAGTGCACTAACTATCACTTTTGTAGAAAACCCAAAATAGATGAACCTAAGACTAATGAATATATTAACAAGCCGAATCGAACAGAATCAGACAATCAGGCAAAAGCCAATGACATGTTCTGTCAGAGCCAAGTGGCACTTCTTTGTTTTATTCCTATTTGCATACGCCCTTTCGACCTCACAGGTCGTCAATGCACAAATGAATACACCATCAACTGTTGAGTCCGGCGCTACTCTAAAATACATGCTCGTTGGTAATGAAGGTGGTTTTGGTTCATCAAATGCCACGATTAGTCGGTACAATCCGGTTACAAAGAATCTACAAGATGGGATGTTTTTGACTGCAAACGGCATAGGTTTAGGGGATGTGCTTCAAAGTGTGCACTATAATGACGGTCAGGTTTATGCCGTCATGAACAACTCAGCACAAATTGTGATTATGGATTCGGAATCCTTTACCCAGCAGGGTCTTATTTCACTTCCTGATGGGGCTAGTCCAAGGCAATTACTTCTATTAAGCCCTGAGTTAGCCTATATAAGTGATTTATATGGAGATTTGATTCATTTGGTAAACCCAGCTACTCAACAGGTGCTTTCCACCACAATATCGGTGGGGGACGGCCCTGAATTTATGGTCTATCATCAAGAAGCAGTTTTTGTTGGAAATTATGGGTTTGGACAAGATTCAACCATTATGATAATTGACCCTGTCCAACAGGCGGTAGTGGATACCCTAGTTGTGGCTTCTGGCCCAGGTCAAATAACCATCGATTCGAATGGTGATCTATGGGTAGTATGCACCGGCTATGCTGGAGATTATGACGAGCAATGGAATCTAGTTGAAGGCACTCAGCGTCCAGGAGGTCTTTTTCGCATTGAAAGGAATACTCAGAATCAACAATGGAGTGTTACAAAAGAGCTTGAGCTCGATCAAGCAGGTATCCATCTTGGATATGATCCCAATAAGGAACACCTATACCTACAAAGTGATGGGATCAAACGGGTCGATCTGACCCAGGCAGAACTTGTCCCTGAATCCATTATTTCTGGTTCTTATTATTCATTTTACTATGAGAGCGTAGGGGGTGATATTTATTTAGCCGATGCCCAAGACTATGTTAGTGCGGGCTCCGTCCGGGTGATGGATACCGAAACCCTTCAGGATTTGGATGAATTTAGTGTGGGGATCATACCTGGAAGTTTTTTAGCAATCTATGGAGCAGAAAGCACCGCGATTGACCAAATGGATGATTGGGGGTCAAGCATGGTCGAGTTATACCCTAATTATCCTAATCCATTTAATCCAACAACCCAGATACAATATTCCATACCGGAAAGTGGATTTGTTGAATTTGTAATTTTTAACTCATTAGGTCAAAAAGTAGCCATTTTAGAGCAAGGTATAAAACAAAAAGGACGATATACACAGACTTTTAACGCTCAAAGTTTACCTTCGGGTGTGTACTATGCACACGTATTATTTAATGGCTATCAGCGTGTTACGAAAATGTTACTAATTAAATAAATGGCAAATATTTTTAATACTTAAATGAATTAAATATATTCGTAAATTTATACAACTAAAGTGTAATTTTAATTTTTTATATATTATATAATAAAATACTTTATTTATTATGTGGATAACTTTTTTACTACTACAGCATCCTAAATAAATCCACAAAAACGGCCTTTAAGGTATTTATTGGCCTATTTTAAAACGCGCCGTAAGATTATATAATATTGCTTATAACTTATATTTAAGGACTAAATTTGAATTCACACTAGCGCCCTATTGCGTGATTTTTACAATGTGGATAAGTGTGTGTATTTGTGGAAAAGAAATTCAGATTTAATTTGTTAGCGTTCATTTGAGCATATATATTAATTGTCACTTCTTAAGCTGACTCACTAGCTAACGGAGTCAAAATATCATCCATGCAGGCCTAACCTGTAACGACACTAACGAGAAATTAAAGTAAACGAAGTAGCCACATGAAATTTAATCGCTTCTACACCAAAGAAACTTGGGAAACACCATTTGACGCCCTAAAATTTGATAGTCGAACCTCTGAGATCAAGAACCCAGATGGCTCCAAAGTTTTCCATATGGAAAATGTACAAGTACCATCTACTTGGTCGCAGGTAGCAACCGATATAATAGCCCAAAAATATTTCCGGAAAGCGGGCGTTCCCGTTGTTCTTAAGAAAGTAACTGAAAAAGGAGTACCAACGTGGTTGCAACGATCGGTAGCGGATACCGCAGCAATGAAAGACTTGCCCGAAGAGGAGCGTTTTACACATGAGGTAGACAGTCGTCAGGTGTTCAACCGCCTCGCAGGGTGCTGGACTTATTGGGGATGGAAGTATGATTATTTTGATAGTGAAGCAGATGCAAAAGTTTTCTACGACGAGCTTGCCTACATGTTGGCTACACAAATGGCCGCTCCTAATAGTCCACAATGGTTTAATACAGGGCTTCATTGGGCATACGGTATAAATGGACCTGCGCAAGGACATTACTATGTAGATGCAAAAACTGGAAAACTCACCCGTTCTAAAGATTCCTATACTCACCCTCAACCCCATGCATGTTTCATTCAAAGCGTGGATGACGACTTGGTAAATGAGGGTGGTATCATGGATCTTTGGGTTCGTGAAGCGCGGCTATTTAAATATGGCTCTGGTACAGGAAGTAACTTCTCTTCCATACGTGGTGAAGATGAGCCATTGAGTGGCGGTGGGCGTTCTTCAGGACTAATGAGTTTCTTGAAAATTGGTGATCGTGCTGCCGGCGCTATCAAGTCTGGTGGAACCACCAGACGTGCCGCTAAAATGGTTACCCTAGACTTAGATCATCCCGATATTGAAAGCTATATCAATTGGAAAGTAGTCGAAGAACAAAAAGTAGCAGCGCTCGTAGCCGGATCTAAAACATCCCAAAAGCACCTAAAAAAGATAATTGGACTGTGTCATACCCCGGTGGAAATAGAGGGACGTACATTCAACGGCGAAATGAGCCGAAATCCACTCAAAAACAAAGCCCTGGCTCAGGCAATCAGAGAAGCTAAAAACGAGCAGGTTCCTTTAAATTACATTGAACGTGTAATTCAACTTGCAGCCCAAGGATTCACTGATTTAGAGTTTGATACCTACGATACTGACTGGAATTCCGAAGCATACAACACCGTATCAGGACAAAATTCAAACAACTCTGTACGTGTACCAAATTCGTTCATGAAAGCAGTGGTGGATGACAAAGATTGGCATCTTCACTGGCGAATTGAAAAAGAACGCGCCGAAAAAGAAGGACGAGCTCCTGAGCCTTGTAAAACGCTAAAGGCAACAGAACTTTGGGATCAGATTGCCTACGCAGCTTGGTCGTGTGCTGATCCGGGTACTCAATATCATGATACGATAAATGAGTGGCATACTTGCCCAGAGGATGGGGAAATTCGAGCCAGTAATCCTTGTTCGGAATACATGTTTTTAGATAATACCGCTTGTAACCTGGCTTCGCTCAACCTCATGAAATTTTTCACCGACGAGAGCTGCACAACCTTTGATGTGGAATCCATACGATCTGCATCACGATTTTGGACTACTGTGCTTGAAATCTCTGTACTCATGGCTCAGTTCCCTTCTAAGGAGATTGCTGAGCTTTCATATGTATTCAGAACTCTCGGGTTAGGCTATGCGAATATCGGTGCTGCCTTAATGGTACAGGGTATTCCTTATGACAGCCCAGAAGGGGTTGCTACGGCAGGTGCTATTACCGCTATCATGCATATGAAGGCCTATGAAACTTCAGCGGAATTGGCCGGTGAGTTAGGGACTTTCGAAGGTTATGAGCGTAACAAAGAACATATGTTACGAGTCATGAGAAATCATCGCCGCGCAGCCTACAATGAATCAGCCGAGGCCTATGAAGGACTCACTGTAACTCCTCTAGGTATCGATGAGGCTTTTTGTCCGGATTACCTGTTAAGCGCAGCTCGTGAAACTGCCGATGCAGCTGTTCAAAAGGGTGAGAAGCATGGGTATAGAAATGCCCAAGTAACGGTACTGGCACCGACGGGAACCATCGGTTTGGTCATGGATTGTGATACCACTGGTATTGAGCCTGACTTTGCCTTGGTAAAATTCAAAAAATTAGCAGGTGGCGGGTACTTCAAAATCATTAATCAGAGTGTGCCACGCGCATTAAAAACCCTTGGATACTCTGACAAAGAATCCAAAGAAATCATCAATTTCGCTAAAGGATACGCCACTTTAGAGGGCTGTCCTCACATTAACCCGGAAAGTCTTGCTGAGAAAGGCTTTGGGGCGGATCAGTTAAGTGCGATTGAAGCGGCCTTGCCGAGCAGTTTTGATATCAAATTTGCGTTCAACCACTTCACTTTAGGTGAAGACTTCTGTAAAGATGTTTTAGGACTAACCGATGAGCACCTCAATGATTTCACCTTTGACATGTTACGTCACCTGGGATTTAGCCGTGAGCAAGTTCAGGATGCAAATGATTATGTTTGCGGAACAATGACGGTAGAAGGGGCTCCTCACTTAAAAGATGAGCACTTAGCCGTCTTTGACTGTGCAAATAAATGTGGAAGAACTGGAACCCGGTATATCTCGGCCGAGGGTCACATCCGCATGATGGCAGCTGCACAGCCGTTCTTGTCCGGAGCAATATCCAAGACCATTAACTTGCCGAATGAGGCAACTGTTGAGGATATGAAAAAAGCTTATATGATGTCATGGGAAATGATGTTAAAGGCAAATGCACTCTACCGGGATGGTTCAAAACTTAGCCAGCCGCTTAATAGTATGGCTGATGTACTTGAAGAAATTGAGGATGAGGTTCAAGATACTGTTGATATGGCTACTGCTGAAGCACAAAGTAAAGTGGTTGAGGTAGCTGAGCGAATTATACACAAGTATGTGGCTCGTAGGCAACGACTCCCATTCCGTCGTGAGGGATACACTCAAAAAGTGAAAATAGGTGGGCAGAGTGTCTACCTTCGCACTGGTGAGTACGAAAATGGACAACTAGGTGAAATTTTCATTGATATGCATCGCGAAGGAGCTGCCTTCCGTAGCCTATTAAACTGTTTTGCTATCTCTATTTCTTTGGGGCTCCAACACGGTGTTCCTCTCGAAGAATTTGTAGATGCCTTCGTATTCACAAAGTTTGAACCAAGCGGTATGGTTAATGGGAATCCTCACGTGAAAATGTCTACCTCAGTTATTGATTATATTTTCCGGGAGTTGGCTGTAACCTATCTGGGACGCGAAGATCTGGCTCATGTACCTGTGGATGATATTCACATGCGAAACTTGAAAGTCATAGGATCAGATTCGAGTTACGAAACCAACCAACTAAAGGCACCAGCTCAAACTATCGCACAGGCACCAACACCTGTAACCGAGCCTGTGGCTGCAGTTGCTCAAGTTAGCACTCCAGCTCCTGAAGCCACTGCAACAAGTAGTGCTTCTGCTGCAAAGTCAGGATACGAAAGTGACTACGAGAAGGCTAAGCAATTAGGCTACACTGGAGATGCTTGTGTAGAGTGTGGTAGCATGACAATGGTTCGTAACGGAACGTGTTTGAAATGTATTACATGTGGATCAACTTCTGGGTGTAGCTAAAAATACTGAATGATTCACTAGAACGTTTTCTTTCATGGAGAAACAGGATAAACCCTGACTGGCTGAATGCTAGTTGGGGTTTTTTTACGTTTCATTTTATAAGGCTAATAACCCTACTTCTACTTCCGGTATTACTTTGCACAAGCAGAAGATAATTACCAGAGGCCATATGCTGTAAATTAATAGGGGCCCAATGCTCCCCAGATGGATATAGTTGATTCGAAACTAACTCGATTTTTATACCTTCCATCGTAACCACCGATATACTGATTGGGCTTTCTTTAGGTAAATAAAATCCGATCATAGTAGTAGGGTTAAAGGGATTTGGGTAGTTTGGTAATAGGGAAATCCTATTAGGTTGAGTCGCTGAATAATGGGCATCCTCTGTATTACTTGTACTCAGTCCTGACTCTATGGTTTTTGCGGCTTCGGTTAATGTATTGTACTGTATGCGGCTTCCATAATAGGCATTCAATGAGTCTAATAAGGCCCCCATCCACCTCAATGTAATGGCATTTTCATACCCAGCACGGATAAAGGGATCGTGCATCATAAGTACATATATACCCGAATTTTGTTGCTCTTGTTTAATTTCTTGAATGGCTTTAGCTAAATTCTCTGCATAGTTTTGTTGCGTTAATGCCCAAGTGAATTCGGAATTAATGGGTATATCATACAAGTTTTGGTGACTTTGACCGAGTGTACCCGAAGTAGAAATTACGGGAAAACCAAGATCTGCTAACACAGCTTTGGTAGTCGCATCATATACATGTCCAGGGGGTATAAAACTTGTAGGCTTAATACCTAAAGAATCCTTCATTATTTGGACACCTTCAAGGATGAGTTGTTCTTGTTGTCCATAACTAAGAGCTCGTTTATTTAAGGTGCAATACATTTCATGGCTACTTTGTCCACAAATTTGACAAATATGGATTAGTCCATGCTGGGCTACTTCGTGACCGTTCCTGTGACTTTGCTTAATTTCACTTGCCAATTGACCATCTGCATTGGCTGCTTCTAAAAGACGATGAGGCATAAGTCCCCATGTCGCTTTGGCCCCTCTACTAGCTAAGGTATCCTCTAAAGGTAGAATGGAACGGGGTAGTATGGACATATTCCTTGAAAGTATGTCATCTATTCGTATGACAAATAGTAAAGAATCCGATTGATTAGCCTTTAGTTCCTGCAGATTAATACACAGTGTTAGAACGTATAAAAAGGGATACAAGAGTACGATTTTTTTCATGAGTTTGATCTCTAGGGAGTTGGATTCGCCATCGGTTTTCGGAACTAAAAAATAACATAGTTAATCTTTCATCTAGCTGAAAATTATGCACATTCTGACCTCAGGGGTTTAATAATTTCGGGTTGATATGTTTCTGGAAATAGTGCATACTTCAAAAATCGGTTTAGTAACTAAATGGTTGTATGAATAATCACAATTTAAAGGAATACTGGGCAATCAATATTCGATATGTCCTTATTCTAATTTCAATATGGTTCGTTGTGTCATATGGATTTGGCATACTTTTAGCGCCCATGTTAAATGAGATTCAAATTGGGGGTTTCAAATTAGGATTTTGGTTTGCCCAACAAGGATCTATATACATCTTTGTAATCCTCATTTTTGTGTATGTCTATCTCATGAATAAACTGGATATCCGTTTTGGGGTTCAAGAAGTGGAGGAGGGCCCATGAGTGTTCAGATGTGGACGTACATTTTTGTTGGGATTACCTTTAGTCTATACATTGGGATAGCAATATGGTCTAAAGCCTCGAGTACCTCGGAATTTTATGTTGCAAAAGGAACGGTAAATCCACTAACCAATGGGATGGCAACTGCTGCAGACTGGATGTCAGCGGCTAGTTTTTTATCGATGGCTGGCCTAATATCATTCATGGGGTATGATGGCGCTGTGTATTTAATGGGTTGGACCGGTGGGTATGTGCTTTTAGCCTTAACCTTAGCGCCCTACCTAAGAAAATTTGGCAAGTTTACGGTCCCCGACTTTATTGGAGACCGGTACTATTCACAAATAGCACGTACTGTGGCGGTTATTTGTGCCTTAATAGTTTCCTTCACCTACGTAGCTGGACAGATGCGTGGAGTAGGATTGGTGTTTTCAAAATTTCTAGAAGTAGATATTTTTTGGGGAGTTATTATCGGAATGGCCATTGTATTTATGTATGCTGTATTGGGTGGGATGAAAGGAATAACCTATACTCAGGTAGCTCAGTACTGTGTATTAATATTTGCTTTCATGGTACCCGCTTTTTTTATATCGGCTCAGCTTACCGGTAATCCTATACCTCAATTAGGTTTTGGTTCAAAATTAGTGGATGGGTCGGATATGTATCTATTGGATAAACTAGACCAATTACACACTGAATTGGGTTTTGCTGCATATACATCCGGAACAAAGAGTATGCAGGATATATTTTTCATAACCGTGGCATTAATGGTAGGAACCGCAGGGCTTCCACATGTGATTGTGCGCTTTTTTACTGTCCCGAAGGTTAAAGATGCAAGGATTTCAGTGGGGTATGCGCTAATTTTTATTGCCATCTTGTATACCACTGCACCTGCTATAGCAGTTTTTTCGAGAACCAATCTTATTACAACAGTCAATGAGCAACCCTATGAACAGATGCCGGAATGGTTCACAACCTGGGAAGAAACGGCTCTTCTCAATTGGGTAGATAAAAATGGAGACGGTCGAATTACCTATGCTCCGGGTCAAGCCATAGTGGGTAGCCCAGAAATAAATCGCGCTAATGGCGAAATAGTTAGGGGGGAGTATGGGGAAGTCACCCTTCTTAATCCCCTAAGCTCAACGAAAAATGAGCTTTATGTTGATAGAGATATTATGGTGTTGGCCAATCCAGAAATTGCTGGCTTACCTAATTGGGTGGCGGCACTTGTTGCTGCAGGTGGCTTGGCTGCTGCCCTTTCGACTGCGGCTGGTTTACTTTTGGTCATTTCTACTTCCGTCTCTCATGACTTAATTAAAAAGCAATTTAACCCTGACATATCCGACAAAAAAGAACTACTCTATGCCCGTATTGCGGCTGGTTTTGCTGTGTTGGTGGCAGGGTATTTTGGGATTAATCCACCAGGCTTTGTAGCAGAGGTTGTTGCCATAGCCTTTGGACTAGCTGCGGCCTCATTTTTTCCGGCTATAATTCTTGGGATTTTCTATAAAAAAATGAACAGGGAGGGAGCTATTGCTGGTATGATTGTAGGGCTCCTATTCACTTTAGCTTATATTGGATTTTTTAAGCTCCTCTTTCCTGAATATAACACATCAGAGTATTGGTGGTTTGGTATTTCACCTGAAGGTATTGGAACTTTTGGAATGCTTATTAACCTAGTTGTATCACTGGCTGTCGGGATTATTTTTCCAGATCCCCCTGAAGAAGTTCAGGAGATGGTAGAATCCATTCGATACCCTCGCGCATAACTGGCGCGGGGTATCAATGGGTAACTCGACTAGTTGGTTGGTTCTGCAACTCCAAACTTATCCCTAATCACTTCTTTAAACGTGTGCTTAGGTAATGCTCCCATAGCCATTTGAGGTTGATCATCCGTAGGTACAAATAGGATGGAAGGTATACTTCTTATACCGAATACAGCGGCTAATTCTTGCTCAGCTTCAGTGTCAATTTTGTATATATCGACTCCACCCGCATATTCGTTGGATAATTCTTCCATTATTGGCGCAACCATTTTACAAGGACCACACCAATCGGCATAGAAATCGATGATACATGGTTTATCACCTTTAAACGTCCATTCTGAATTGTTTTCGTAATCAAAAACTTTGTCTAAAAAGCTTTGCTTGGTTAAATGAGTTGCTGCCATGAGCGTAATAATTAAATATATGTGTTGTGGGTAGGATGAACATGTGATCATTACACTACCTTATTTCTTACTTAAGATAGGGTAATTTGGGTAGCACAAGAAAGTACTTCATATAGATTGTTCCTATACGGTATATAGAGATGCCCTTCCAGCAATCCTCCCAGCTATCGCCGACTACATCTTAGATGCTTTATCTAGAGGCAAAGTGCCAGCTGCTAACTTGCCTAAGCGGTCAACTGCATCCCACAAGGTTTTAGCTTCGTCCAAGGTAGAATCAAATACATCATTAACGATAGGGTAGAAGTAGGGTAATCCCCAGACCTGCCTTGCAAGTTCAGCTTTCATACGTCCCTCAGCCATCCATGCAACCTCGTCGAAATAACCGGGATAGATAAAGAGAGAGTCATTTTTGAATTCAGGTTCGCTCAAGTTATTTTTTTCAACCATACCCTTGTCTTCGAGTAGATTTTTGAAGGCTGTTAATTCCTCTTCTGACCAGCTAAAATCGGTTCGATAAGCTTCAAAATTATTCTCCCATTTACTGCGGAATTCATCGCCTTTAGTGTCGAGATAGTTACGAACAAATTCAAATGAAGCCCGTTTTCTAAGGGCAAAATTAATCATATACGCTGAGCGTGTGGTATCTGCCTCAATGATATAATCGGGTACAATTCCCCCTCCACCATAAACAGTTCTACCTGCAGTAGTTCGGTACTTTAGTGAATCAGGAATATGATCAACAAATTCTATGGCATCGTTTTTCGCGCTATCATCTCGACGGTAAATTTCATAGGCATATTCTTCTCCGCCACCTTCGGTAAATGGCTTCTGTATAAGTCGGCCAGAGGGAGTCAAGTACCTTGAAATAGTAACTCTTACCATGCTGGTATCTATCAATTGATACTGTTGCTGGACTAAACCCTTACCAAAGGTTCTACGGCCTACTACTAACCCCCGATCATGATCTTGAATGGCACCGGAAACTATCTCACTTGCAGAGGCGGAGCCTTCATCTACCAAAACAATAACTGGTTTGTTAACGAATACCCCATTTTTTCTGGAAGAATAGGACTGATTGAAGCGTGAATGTCTGCTAACCGTTGAGAGCAGGGGTGTTTGTGCAGGAAAAAATTCTTCAGCAATGGCAATAGCCTGGCCAAGGTATCCACCAGGATTACCTCGTAAGTCTAACACAAGTCGCTGCATACCCTCACCTTTCAGGTCTTTCATTGCTTGCATGAATTCATCGTGCGTAGTAGCAGCAAACCGGTTAATTTTGATGTAGCCAGTTTCATCATCCAGTAAATAGGACGCATCTACAGTGTAAATGGGTATGTCGTCTCGAGTAATGGTAAAATACTGAATTCCATCAACGCCTGGGCGTACAATGCCCACCTTCACTTTGGTTCCTTTTTCACCTCGTAAAGCTTTCTGAACCATATCATTGTCAAAGCCAACGGCTGAGCTATCTTCAATTTCAATAATGCGATCACCTGAAATGATACCAAGCTGGTCACTTGGGCCCCCAGCTATGGCAGATACCACGGTAATGGTATCCTGGATAATGTTAAATTGAACTCCTATTCCTTGGAATTTACCTGCAAAATTTTCTTGATCTACCGCGCTAATTTCTGGCTCAATGTATACCGAGTGCGGATCTAATGTAACAAACATGCCTCGTAAGGCTTCTTCTGTGAGTTTGTACATATCAACTGAATCCACTGTATTTGCAATGTAGAGGTAAGCCTGCTCAAAGGTTTCGTATGAACTGCGAAGTGAATTTATAGATGTGAACACCTGTGCGGTGTCAATAGGCGTTCCTGAAATGCTTAAAGATGAATCATTAAGCTCACTCACCATGTACCGAATACTACTGTTCATCATTTCATTTAGGTCTGGCTCACCAAAATAATTTTGAAGTATCCGTTGTTGAGCCTCTACATATTTTCTGAGATTCTTAGTGTGATCATCTTTGGGTTGAATAACGGGATCAATGCCACTGAGGCTTAAGAAAACAAGAAGGAGGGTGATGAATATATTAGGCACAATAATTCGTTTTAAGGTCATATTGGGTTACACTGATCTACAGCTCTATGGATGAATATTTTATGAATAAATAAGAACTTCCAAGTGAATAAGAACAATGATAATAAACTGTATCTAAATACAAAAAAAAACTTCTTTTAAAGTATATACTGACTTAAGTCTTTATCTTTAACTAAGCTTTCGAGTTGTTGGTTCACATAGTCTTTATCGATCGTAATGTTTCCTTCTTTAATGTCATCTGGAACGGCAAATAATAATTCATCAAAAAGTGACGACATAATTGTGTGAAGTCGTCTGGCTCCGATATTTTCAACTTGCTCATTGACTTCTGCTGCAATCCTAGCTAACTCTTTTACTGCCTCATCGGTGAACGATATATGAACCCCTTCTGAGGCAAGCATAGCCTCATATTGCTTAGTCAAGGCATTTTTTGGCTGACTTAATATGTTGTAAAAATCTTCCTCACTCAGTGAGTTCAATTCAACACGAATTGGAAATCGACCTTGAAGTTCAGGAATGAGGTCAGATGGTTTGGCTACGTGAAAAGCGCCCGAGCCAATGAATAAAATGTGATCTGTTTTTACCAAGCCATACTTGGTATTCACCGTACTACCTTCAACAATTGGAAGTAAATCTCGTTGCACTCCTTGCCTGCTTACATCCGGGCCACCTTTGCTGC
>Ga0181553_10002470_pt1 | contig 16286 bp, 23 predicted proteins | sample 011ome_17_FD_133753 | JGI IMG/M metagenome (GOLD analysis project Ga0181553, IMG submission 133753) | Coastal salt marsh microbial communities from the Groves Creek Marsh, Skidaway Island, Georgia - 011502XT metaG (megahit assembly) | ecosystem: Environmental > Aquatic > Marine > Intertidal...
ATCTCAGCATCGAAATACAAGTTTTGAGCAAATGTTTGTATAGGATGATCACAGTCATGCATCTTATAGATAAACGATTTAAGAGATTCATATAGAAAGGAGACGTCATATATGTAATTTTCGTCTGCTACATTATACTTCTCTTTGAACATCGATTGAAGCAACTCACCAAGAAATGCCTCTGTTTCTATTTCAGCTAGTTCAGATCGATCGTATGTGTCAAATCCTGCCTCATGGGCCATTTGCTCGTAACGACGTTCGATTGGAAACTCTATGATATTACTCATAGACATATTTATATCATCCAGTACTATAACTGAACATCGGACCTTGATCTTTTGGAATAGATCTATCTTTTGTATTTGAGATCAATGCACTCATCAATGAGTTCCACTCAGCTTCACGGTTGGCCCATGAATAAAACGTGTCAGCATATACTTTTGTAGGACCTGTATTTTGATACATTGCTTTATAATGTTCGATACTCAGATCTAACATATTATAGAGAGCGCCAGCATGTGAATTTGGTTGCTCGTAAAATTGATACATATTTGTCCAATGCGAGGCTGTCTCGTACAAAGCACCAAAATTAGAATGAACACAAATACATTTTGCTGACATCGCTTCCATCAATGACATACATGAGGTTTCTGCCCACGTCGAAGGATAAGCAAAGATGTGTGCATTCTTCAAAGCTTCTTTGACATCATCATTTGAAACTGAACCATGATTTGTCATTTGAGGATGAGCATCAATCGCTTTAAACAGATCTTCAAAATCCTTATCTCTCTCGTCCCAACCATAAATCTTAAATGATGAATATACATCGAGATGTAGATTACTATGCTTTTCGAGTAATTTAGGAAAGACTGCAGCAAGAATATTCAAACCACGATGTGGTGTAGTGTGATAGATTAGATTAATCTTACCATCATCGGGTTTTTCGTGCTCATCAATCGGATCAATGAAGTTACGTAAGACAATACACTTACTCCAAGGAAGGTTGTATCGATCGATGTATCTCTGCATTTGCCAGTTAGATACGAATACAAACTTATGAAATTTGTCTTTGCCATGTTCTGTTTCTAAGAACTTTGATTCGGGATCACCAGGCAAGTCATGTGCCCAAAAGATTCGTATCTTGTCATCAGCGAGTTCTCTTACTCTGCTCGATACAATCTGACATTCTTTTAGTAGCTTTTGGTCAGCTCGTTCGGCAACTCGCATTGTCAATACTTCAGTACCACCCATTGACTTTGCATTTGTTTCGTTGCGCTTAAACTCTCCAGCAAGTATCTCAGCCATCTTCACGATCCTTGATAATATTATCATTACGAACAATTTGTACGTGGCCACGTAGACCTCTGCGTGTCTTCTCAGGCAATGGAATCAAACACAACGTATAGTTATTGTCGTGTTTACCCAAGGGATATACAATTTGCTTACTCTTTTTAATTCTATGAACGTCTAACATTACAATCCACTCTCTAAATAAAACATTAAATCACCAACATCTTGACCATCTACAATAGCGTAAGGAAATCCTTCACACTGTGGCCAGATTTTATCTATCGCTTCTCGCGATATTTCAGTATCGACTTCTAGCATCGAACACTCGACACCTTTCTGTTCAATATACATCTTTAGCATCTCACAAGGAGGACAACCTTCTTGTGTAATTACTACAATGTGTCTTTCTTCTTCAGCCATTTTCCGTTTATCTTTCCGCCAATAAATTCGTTGTAATACTCTTCAGTCAACAATGCTTCGCATCTGATCTGATAATCCATTTCCCAATATGCGCATTCTGATTTCGATTCACATAGATGTACAACATATCTTTCGAACTCTGCACCATTCGCCAGCTCGTCTTTGAGTTGTTGATTTGATCCGTAGTATTTTTTCCAGTCTGACTCGACTAATGATCTTCTCTTTCGCTTCTTGCCTTTGAGAGGAGGTAGTGTCTTCTTACTCCAGAAAAACTTCTTGCCGATATACTTGCGCTTAGATTCTTTATTAATTAACAAATATACCATACCATAGAAGTTTTGTACATGCTCGGACTCGAGGGCCCAACCTTCTAATAGATGTATCCAAGGATTTTCATAGCTTGCAGTAGTTAACGACGACATTCCCTTCGTGGAAGATTCTTTTTGATTTGGCAAAACTATCTGACCACCTTTGTTCGGCGCATAATCTGTCTTCGATGATTACTCTACCTATACCAACTTGTACTACGCCTTTTGCACATTCGTGGCAGATAGGTAATCCATACACATAGAGATGAGAACCTTTGAGTGAAACTCCATTCTCTACAGCATTATATATACAATTCATTTCAGCGTGTACCACGAGCTCATACTTTGTCTCGCGGTCATTGAGTCTTTCTTCGGTGTCCATTATTCCCTTCGGGAATCCGTTATATCCCGTGGCAAGAATATTACGGTTAGGTCCAACAGCAACAGCACCAATCTTTTTAGACGGGTCTTTCGACCACGTTGAGATATGCTTTGCTAACTCTAAGAACTTACGATCCCAAGCTGAACTAATGCCAGGATAACTCACCATTCTAACTCCATGTCATCATCATATTCAAATTGTTGATCTTCTAAAGATGCACTACATATCGGACAGAACTCAATTGGCATCTCTTCGTCATCAAAATTTGTTTGACGTATAATCACGTCACACTTAACTTCACACGACCTACAATTAATCGTCTTCTTGTACATTCCGATACTCTGGTGATTGAAATTCGGTATTTTCAGTTTTCTTTAGTATGACTGCAATATGTGCAGGTCGCTTATAGCCTTTATCTTCACCATTCGCCCAATGAAAGAACTTATGTCTTTCTGCGTATGTGTTACCTGCATATTCAGGTTCAATAATTAACTTCTCGAATCGTTCACCAGTTGTAGTACCAATAAATGCTTTGTGCATTGAATAACCATTATAGCCGCAGAGTCTCGCAAAGAAATTAGGAGTGTACGAATACAGAGTTGATTCGACTGCAGAGAAGAATGGTACACTGTGAATCATATATGTACCGATACCAGCTAAACGATGCATATTATCAAAGAAGTTGTACTGATCAAAAACATGAGGAGACTTGCCACAATTGTAGATAATATCAAATGGCTTTTCTCTTTCCCATTTAAATTGCTTGTTGAAGTTAACATCTTGAAATTCATCATGCATGATAATAGTTTTCTTCGTACCTATTAACTCATACATGTCATATAGATCGCGAGGTTTTTCATCGATGTCCATTGCATCAAATCTTTTCTCAACCTCAGTAAAGTCACTGATATAGTTTTCACCGATATGTAAAAATTCTACTGATGTAAACAATTCTTTAGTGACTGGTTGATCGTCAGCTATCTCATCAAAGAGTTCCCATAGTACTTTTGTTTGGAAGTTATTCATTAGAAGGAAAAGTCCTTAAACGTATCATCGTCGAGATCCTTTTTAATTCCACCAACGATGTACGATGTGATTTCAGTTTCTTGTGGTGCGACTTGCACTTCAGCACCGCTAATCCACTTTTGTGTCCAAGGCAGAGGATCAGACCCGCCTCGCTCGTTTGATAATCCAATGGCATACATACGCTTGTTACCTAGCCACTCCACATACTCACCCAAGAGTTCTGCATTCAGGCCAATCATTGAACCTTCTTTAAATAGATATTCGGCCCATGCTTTTTCTTGATCGAGTACATCACGGAATATTTGTTTTACTTCGTCCTTTGTATCTATAGCAATTTTGGCGTAGTCTTTATCTTCTTTTGGTAGTAGTTTGATCAATTGTTGAGTCGATGCCATATGCACATTCTCGTCTCGTGCGATAAACTTAATGATCTTTGCATTACCTTCCATCTTTTTCAGTTCGGCAAATGCCCAACTACATGCAAATGACACATAGAAACGAATACCTTCGAGCGCATTTACAGCATTCACTGCTAGCCACAAATTTCTTTTCGTTGGATTCTCTGCGAGATTATCATAGTACATAGAAATAGACTGTGCACAATCAACAATCTCTTTGATGTCTAGCATCTCATCAAATACTTTAGAAGGATCTGAATATACATTACGAATGATATGTGTATAAGATCGGGAATGAATGGTCTCGCTGAAGGCCCATGTCACGAGCCAGTTCTCAAGTTCGGGTAACGAACACAAAGGCATGAACGTCTCAACGGGACCTCGCCCTTGTACTGAGTCGAGCAAGATCTGACGCTTCAGATTGCTCGTAAAGATATGTTGTTCGTGTTGAGTAAGATTCTTAAAGTCTTTGCTATCACGTGTAACGTCGACTTCTTCGGGACGCCAAAAGAAACCGAGCTGCTTGTCGGTCAGTGTCTCGAAGATACGATAACGTTGCTTGTCATATCGTGCAATGTTCACACGCGGACCAAAAAATGCTGGCTGCGTTGTAAAATCAATCTTCTCTGTATGAAATACGGACATTTTAATTTCCAAAAAAATAGTTGATTAGGCCTGAAAACAGGACGACGCCGATAACACCATTCAAAAGAATCAATGCTCGGTCTCTCCACATGTAGGAAACAACAAACCATCCACATGCGCCTATCCATGATAATAGCATATCTATCCAGATCAGTTCAGGTACACCTGATGCACGAACTGTAATAGCTCCTAATATAATTATGCTTGATGCCCACTTCAAATACCAGTCAATGGTATTTTTAGGTGTTACTGCTTCAAATATTTGGTCGTGGGCTTCAGCTATCTCCGTCAGTTCTGTCGACGTCAGATTGTTGATTTCTTCTTCGCTTAGCGACTTTCTTTCGATGTCTGTATCGCTCATTATCTGCTCTTACTCTTGTATAATCTGCTAAATTGTCTTTGTAGTTTTGCTCAAACTCTACATAGTCGTCTTTTAAAACATCGAGAGTCTCAGGATATTTGTCATTGACTTCTAATAAAGCTTCTTCTTTCGTTTTATACTGCCATTCGTCTGTATGACCAACAAACCACTTCGGTTCTACTTCCACAGCGTAGTTCTGTGTGCATACTTTAAAATCTGGTTGTAGCAACTCATCAGATGTTAAACTGGCATCACGCCAAATCACTCTATTATTTGGTTGAGCAGCAAACTGGCCGTTATCTAGCTTAATTAGATTAAACGACTTATGTTCTGGATCATGCTCACTAAAGTTTTGGTCTAATACGTTCTTGTCCCTATGACAGTTGTCCATCGTAAACATGTACTCGCCTGCATGCATCTGCTTGTCTTTACCAAAATACTCGCAGCGAGACAAGATTGGCTTCTCGATAACGGTGATGTCATAGTCGAAGCAATCCCATAATTGTAACACATCGAGAGGCAAATCGCCGTGATCCGTCTTCCAAACGAATGCAGACAATGGAAGCTTATCGTAAAGCGCGCCGTACTCTGTCAGCAATGTTTCGAAATACAACGCTTTACCCATTACAGACTTGATAGAAATCCAAATACCAGGTGTGTATTCACCATGGCCTTTTTCGAGATCATACAGATACTCTTTACGAACCATGACTGGGGTTGGCGGTAGGTTATGTACTAAAAATGCCATTAGTCATCCTCATCTTTGCAGAGTAGTTCAGATCCGCGATCCGTCCATAAAAATGGAAAGAGACCATGCACAAAGAGAATAAACGAAACGGTCCAAGCAAATTGTAAATGCTCGAAATATGTAACGTTATTCTCTTTTAAGTGTTTCATATTTTACATGCGTCGCAGTCGTCAGGATTTTTCCAATCGCATGCTGCACCTTCTTCAACTTCTTCTGCAGGAGGATCACGGTCGTCTGTAATTTCTCCAGCTCCATCGTAAGTATTGTTGTAGTAGAGTTGCTTGCCACCATACTTATAGAAACTCAACATATGTTGCATCATCAATGACAGTGGAATCTTCTCTTCTTCATAGTGCAGAGGGTTGTAACTTGTATTCACAGAGATACCTTGATCGATAAACTTCTGCAATACAGCCATAATCTTGAGATAACCTTCGGGTGACTTTTGATCCCAAAGTAAATCGTACTTATTCTTGAGTCGACCAATCTGAGGTACAACTTGCTTCAGCACACCGTCTTTTGATTGCTTCACAGAGATCAGCGAGCGAGGAGGTTCAATACCATTCGTACTGTTACTGATTTGTGCTGACGTTTCAGCAGGCATCAATGCCATCAGCGTTGAGTTACGGATACCAACTTCTTTGAGCAGGATACGTAGTTCGTCCCAGTTCATCTTATAATCTGGTTTTGCCAGCTCATCAACAGTCGTTTTATAAGTGTCGATAGGCAGTACACCGTCATGATATTTAGTTTCATCTGATTTTAGACATGCACCTTTCTCGGCGGCAAGTACAGCGGATGCTTGAATGAGATAGTATGACCATGCTTCTGCATACTCATGAATCAACTCGAGGTTTGGATCTTGGTAGTTAGTATCGTTTTTCGCCAACCAATGTGCAAAGTTGATGATACCAACACCGAGCGGTCGACGATTCATAGAGCCCACAAACGCGGCCTTGACTGGATAATCTTGATAATCAAGCAACGCATCGAGAGCACGTACAGCCAATTCACAGGGCAATGCAAAGTCAGATGTTTTCTTGATGTTACCCCAATTGATAGCTGCGAGTGTACACAGGCTGATCTCACCATTCTCATCGTCTAAACTCTTCAGAGGTGTAGTAGGCAGATTAATTTCGCAACAGAGATTCGACTGACGAATCGGCGCAAGCTCTTTCTTAAATGCGCCATGGTCATTAGCGTTATCAACGTTCATCAAGTAGATACGACCAGTATCCTTTCGCTCTTGCATAAAGTGAGCGAACAAGTCTCGTGCAGGTACAGTCTTCTTATTGATAGATGTCTTGCGCTCATACTTTTCATACAACTCGCGAAACTTGTCAGTATCAACGAAGAATGCTTCATACATATCAGGACAATCGTGAGGCGAGAACAGTGTAATATCTTGACCTTTGACTAGTCGTTCGTACATGACTTGATTAAACTGTACACCGTAATCCATGTTTCGGACACGATTCTCTTCGGTACCTTTGTTGTTCTTCAGTACAAGCAGATCTTCTACTTCGAGGTGCCAGATCGGGTAGTATATCGTAGCCGCACCTCCGCGGACGCCACCTTGTGAACAGCTTTTGACAGCGCTTTGAAAATACTTAAGAAAGGGGATAATACCAGTATGACTAGTATCACCGTTGCGCACAGCAGAACCCAAAGCACGGATGCGACCGGCACCGACGCCGATACCAGCTTTTTGAGAAACGTATTTGACAATTGACGAAGCCGTTGCATTGATAGAATCCAGTGAGTCATCAGTCTCGATAAGTACGCAAGACGAGAACTGTCGTTGAGGCGTTCGTACTCCCGCCATAATTGGTGTAGGCAGACTAATATCAAAATTGCTAAGCGCGTTGTATAGCTTTACAACCCAGTCCATTCGATTCTTTTCATAATCTGCAAACAATGTCATAGCAATACACATCATTGCCATTTGAGGTGTTTCAAAGATTTCACCAGTCACACGATCTTTGACGAGATACTTACCACGCATTTGTTCCATTGCGGCATAAGTTAATGTAAAGTCGCGATCATGGTCAATCTTTGTATCGAGAAACTCAATGTCTTCTCGACTGTATTTGTTCATGAGCACACCATCGTAACGACCAAACGAAATTTGTTCGATGATATGTTCTACTAAAGAAGGCGGATCAAACTTACCATAGACTTCCTTGCGCAGCCCATAATTGATAAGACGGCCTGCTACATATTGATAGTTTGGTGTATCTTCGCTAATGAGATCAGCAGCTGCTTTGATTAACATCTCCTGTACATCGACAGTCTTGATGTTGTTGTAGAATTGAATGTGAGTTTTGATTTCGAGTTCTGAGGCAGATACACCATTCAAACCTTCGCATGCAAAGTTTGCTACACGGTGGAATTTCTCAAGATCAAGCGTTTCTTTGTCACCGTTTCTTTTAGTAACATTAATAAGATTGCCAATCATTAGATTACTCCGCGTTCATGCAGTTTTTGACGATTGGCAAGATGTGCCTCCTTTAAGTCGTCCTTACTCATACCGAAGTAAGGAACTGCATGACCTTCGCGGATCATAATATCTCCTAAAAACATAGTGCTGTCTGTCTCATGATCATATACTTCGAACTTACCTAAAATTCGACCAAATTTACCCTTTGAATCGTCACCTGCCTTTTCGGTAACGAGTATTGCGTTAGTTCCTACAGGCAAACGACTTTCTACAAACTTCTTTGCCAATAAACCAAATTGCTTTTCGACCTTGTCTCGAGTACGAGATTCAGGTGTGTCGATGCCGTGGATACGAACTCTTTCTTTGTGTTGCCAAATCCCGAAGCCGAGATCGATGTCTACATCCACAGTGTCACCATCGACCACTCTGCGGATTACGCAATTGTATCTAAACATTATTCTGCCTTATTATTAGATTCGATTACAATATCGTCATAGCCCATGATAATACCGTAATCTTTTTTGAGTACTTGTAAAATCTTGTCGATGCCATTACTTGCACCTGCCAAGAAACCTACGTGATATGCTTCTGCTTTGCCGATCATATTGCCCACTTGATATGATATTAACATCAGTGCTATGATAATGAAAACTGTCATTTCTACACTCATTTAAATGCGCCCCATCGTTGAACGTAATTTTCTGCTAAATCTTCGGCGTAGTGTACATTGTGTTTTTCTAGCAACTCTGTACGTCGAAGAACCCAGTGGCCGTAGCCCCATGCTTTTGTTTCTTTCTCGTACATGTGTACACCATAATGATACTTATCTTTAAAGACTTCGGCTTTACGGGCATTGTCTTCATTAATAAATGTCGATATCAACAGATGATTCATATCCTTTTCCACGCTGTGTAATGTATCTTTGCTTCAAGACCAGAAGATATATTATCTCTTAAAACTTCGTTGATGTACATAGTCTCGGACGATAAAATCATGTCATTTACATCTTTAGATTTAAACGTCTCTGGGAATATGACCACCTTATATCCTTTATCTATCGTCTTCTCAATCTTAGCACATGTTTCTTTCGATCGCGGTTCATTGTCGTAAACAAAAACGCTGTTTTCATTCACTAGATCCCAATCAATAGAACCGCCTGCCATTGCGATAGAGTTATCTACAAACATCGAGTCGATAGGACCCTCGAGAATGTAGTGTGTTTGTGAGCGATCACAGGCATCTAAGCCGAAGACTTTCGACTTCTGTGAATCGATCATTATTGTTATATACCGTATGCCATCTTTACGAAAGGATCGTCCTTGAAACCCGAAGAGGTTCTTATCCTCATCGAGAAACGGTATAATGAGACGTGGTTCATCGTTATCGAGTGTATCAAACTTTCCTGGTATCACGCTGTTAACGAATTGCTTGAACCGCGGAGCATAGAACAGCTTAGCATGATATGGCGTAGGAATCTGTCTCTTGTTTATATATGCCTTTGCGGGATGGTTGTGGGATAATTGTGAGATTTTTTTGAGGTTTTTTAGCTCGCTAGACTTAACGAACTTGGGGGGTTTCATCTTAACAGCCAATACTTCGGCCTCAGAGACTTTCCTTTCAGTAGGACTAACGCTCTCTGATATTTTTTCGCGGATAAATTCCTGATAGATTATTGGGTCAACGAATTCAAGTAGCTTATCGATGCCCAAAGTGATACTACAATTATGACAATGGTACAAATATCCGCCATCGTCCTTCGGAAATATCCAACCACGTGCTTTGTACTTATTTTTTCTTGAGTCTCCACAAACAGGACACCTGAAGTTATAGTGTTGAGCCTTGACTCTTTTAAATCGGTCCAATCGGTTGGAGATGAGACCAATATATTTTTGTTCTAACCACATAATAAAATACCTGAATAGCGATAGAGCTATTATACCGCTATGTCAGATAATGTACATGCTTATATGAAAGGGAAGTGTTGTGTTACTACTACAGAAGACATGGCGACAGCGACTATCCAGAACAAGCGATTGATAACCTGTACTGTACGGGCATTGTCATCTACTTTCTTCTCTATATCATCTAACTTAGCAGAAAAGCGATTGAGACGCTCGAAGTTAGCATGATTGTTCTGCTCTATGGCAATAAGCTTTTCTTCAGCACGCGCGAGAGAGATCATTGCATCTGTCATCTTATCGATTTTCTCTTCAATACGATCTAAGCGTTTAGCTTGTGTCTCAGCCATGGTCAGCCCTTAAAAATACGTTTGCGCTTACCATTGACTTCAATGTAGTTGCGCGTGATGAATTGTGTCTTTCTTTTCTTTTTCTTTGGAAATGCTTGAGGATCATCACCCAAACCCGGACCCATACTGGTAGAGTTTGTCGGACCTCCTTCTCCTTCCTCAATTAACATTTCTGCTTCTTGCATATAATGTTGCAAACATTCTTCAAGATAATCTATATCATCAGGATCTAGATTTTTCTCACGCAAAAGCATTAGCGCAGCCGCAAAGGATGCGATACGTGTTTTGCCACCAGGTATTTTACCTAATAGCTTTTTTAGATTAGCAACAAGTCTATCGAAGTAACCGAACGATTTGTCCTGTTCAGGTGTACGGTCTGCTTTCTTCACAATGACTGTACCGTTTTTATCGATAAGTCCAGTTTTATAGGCATCCCATTGGTCAAAAGGTGTTACTAGTCGCTTGAGAAACATATAAACTGTTGCTAAATCAACTACGCCTTTTGCCATTATCCCTGTCCCCGATACTTCTTGAAGCTACGCTTGCTCGACTTATTCATCGATGCCATCTTAATATTCTTGCGACCAATACTGGTCCCTTTATTATTAGGCTCGATGATAATCTTGCCGCCTATTGCTGCTTTTGCCACTATATGTTCCTTAGTACTTCTGCGATTTTCAAATCTACTGATAACATTTCAGATCGTACATGACACCCTTCAAATTGAATGTCTCTAACATGCTCTGGCATTGACTGAAGAAATAACAAAAAAGTCTTCAGTATATTCCAATGCTCCTCGTCTATTTTATAAAACAACATACGAGTAGCAGCTTCATGTTGGAAGACATTATATAATGTGATAATATGGTTCAATATCAATCTTTCTTTCAATTCACCCTTCTCGACATATCTTGAGAAGAGACGCTTTAAATACTTGAACCTTTTCAGATCATCATAAAATTCTTCTGTATCGTATACTGTGTTTGTGTAATTAGCAGCAGCATATAACAGAAAGTTACTCTCAGTCAGTGGTGTCATAACAATCTAAATATATTAGGAATCAGCGAATTCTGAATCGTCAGCGGTACCAGTTGTGTTAGCAACATCTAGAGTAGACGTATTTGCAAAATCAGTAGCATCAAGACTAATCTTGAGAGTAGCTAGCGTTTCGTGTACGTCAGAGCTTACACCACCACGAGTTCGAGTATACTTACGAACCCAACCTGGAGGTACACTACCCTTTCCGTCGCCACGAGCGGCAACTGATTCTGCTTGGTCTACACCAAAAACACCGTCAGTAGTATTACCGAACAGATCCTGGCCAGATTCACCGGTTTCTGCTTTCGCAGTAAACTTAGGTGCGTCTGATTTTTGGTCTCTTTTACCGAATAAAGACATTTCTTATTCTCCGTCTTATGGTTAAACTGTTATTTATTAGTCGTCATCCTTGACAGCTTTCTCTTTCTTAGCTCTCAACTTTTTAAAATCTTCTCCATCGATGTCATTATCGTCATCAACGTCGAGATGCTTTTTCTGTGCAGGAGAAAGTTCTTTTTTCTCCGTTACAAAATCTTTAAACTTCTTCATGATTTTTTCTCCGCAGTTTTATTCATTGCTTTTTTAGCAAGATGCTTGGCAAGGTTTTGCTTCTTGATAGTATTGCCATATTCATCTTTGCGTTCGGCCGGAGCCTTTCTCCAACCTGAATCCTTTTTCCATGAACCAGTCTCTTCAAACTGTGCACTCTTATTATTCTTACGATAATGATTCAACGCTTTAAAGGCATTGTCTTTATGTACCTGTACTTTGCCTTTCTGACCACCGTGTGTAACGTAGCTAATAGTCTGATGATCTTTCTTTTGTGCTTCTTCCTGAGTCATCTTACCGTCTTTGCCTTTCTTCCAATTGCCAAATTGATTCTTATTGATTGTCTTAGCGGCTTGACGTGTTTTCTCATCATGCTTACCAGGATGATTATCGATGTGCATTCGCTGTTGACCAACTGTCATATTATTCTTTTTGCCAAGATCAGTGATATGTTTGACTGCAGCTTTATGTGCCGCATCACCCATTGCTTCAGACACTTTAGACATACCGCCACGATCGTTCTTGACCCAACCTTTTGCCTTTAATCGCTTTTCACGTTCGGCTTGTGCTGCAGCATTTGTATCAGCATCATATTTCTTCTTCGCAGCGGCCTTAAACATTCGACCATGTGCTTTCCGAGATTCAGGAGACATTGCTTCTGACACTTTAGATTCGCGTTCTTTCTTCATCATGTCAGCAATCTTACCAAGCTTGTTCTTATCAGAAGAAGACATAGCAGCTTTCTTCTTATCATCAGCCATTTTATTTACTGACTTACCATAAGCCTCAGTGCCTTCACGCATAGCTGAAAGCTTAGCAGCAATCGCCATTTGACGTCTCTTTTTCATTGATTTCCCCTTAAACTGTGGTGCATCGGAATCTTTAAAATCATCTACCCATTTACCCATATCATCTGATGCTTTGAGTTTTTCTGATACGTAATTTGTTTGCATATCTGTCGAAGCGTCTTTCAATCGCTGACGTAGATCTGCTTTAATTGCTGGATCGTATGTACGCTGAACGTTTTTAATTGCATTTGCTTTCTTTAACATCTGTCGCAATGCAACCTTTACACGGCCAGGTGAATCTGAATCCATATAGAAACGAGGCATGCCTTCGATATCAACAGCATACTTCGCTTCGCCAATTGGTTTCTTACCGGTGACTTTACCATGATCGAGGCCGAGGTGACGCTTACGACCTTCAGTATCAAATCCATGAGACACAGTACCTTTATGTACACGATACACTTGACTACCGTGTGCACCTCGATGCTTATTACCAGACAGTCTGTACGCAGCTTTCATTGCATCTGTCTTTGACTTATGTACACTATCAGGTTTCTTCAATGATCCGCCTGGTCGTGTGACATGATACTCAGCAGCTTCGCTTACCTTATGGTCAGGATACATTGTTTTCATCGCTCGCTGAGGTCCGCCTTTTGCCTTTCTCTTCTCAATTTCTTTCTTGCTCTTATCACCAACTTTGTTGAAATAGCTACGAGCCGTATCTTTTGAAATCTCAGTAATCTGAGTTTCTTCATTTGTATGTTCTACACCAGTTGCATGCGGCTTTAACTCTCGATGCAATCTATTAGCATGGTCCTTGGTCTTCGCTTTAAACACAACACCCTTATCAGTATTGCCTACATACTCGATATGACCTGCTCTTTCGTGCTTACGCATCACTGCACCAGCTTTCTTTTGACGAGAATCACCATCGAGATGATCAAGCCTAACATGTATTTCGTGCTCTTCGTCCATCATCTTATCAACGAACTTAGTATACTTTGACTTTGGCATGTCCTTCTTCCTTGCTTTCTTATCGCCTGGTGCATCTTTGTATGCTGATGCATCGTCGTCTGCTTTCTTACCATGCTTCTTAAAGTGTGCATCACGCTTGGCTTTTGTTGTTTTCTTTAGACCTTTATGATACGCAGCTGGTTGTGTACCTTCGCGATCTTTAATGTCAGGATCTTGTCGTGAACCCTCTGGAATCAATCGCAACAAATGAACCAGTTCTGCTTCTTCTACTACATCACCAACTTTCTTCGTTGATAACCAGACACGCTCGTCCTTACCGCACTTCTTCATCATATCCTCTTTCTTGCCTTGATCAATTACCTTTCGATCTTTCACAATAACATAATGAGGATCACTCGCTCCGACAGCATCTTCACCAACTTTAATGGTCTTGATTTCTTCGTTAGTAGGAACACAGTTAGGTACACGCTTCTTACCTTTCTTTTTCATACCGACTTTCTTGTATCCGTCCCAACAATCTTCTTTTACTTTCTTTTTCTTTTGACCAGGAGTTTTATTCATCGCATCAACAGGCGGCTCGCCATATTTCGGCAGCGGACCATCGGGATTACCTTTAGCAGACACAAGTTTTTCAGCATGCTTAGACATGTCACACATTTCGAGCAACTTAATGGCTTCATCAGGCCCAATTGCCTGAGTCAAAGCCATTACTACATCGTCTTGCTCTTTACCCTTGACTGATTTCAGATCCTGTTTCGTCGGCAACTTCCCCATCTGTAACTTCTGCGTCACTCGTCTCACCGACGTCGACGTCCGAGCTAGCTTCGATAGGCTCTTCGCTGCTGACTTCAACTTGTTCCTCTGAATCGCTTCCGCTAATTTCATCTACTGGTTCCTCTGGCTGACCAAAGCCGTATTGTCTTTCTAAATCTTGTTGATAAAGGTTTTGATTCTTCATCATAATATCTTTCACTGCTGACATCAATCCTTTGATTTCGCCAGTATCTTTCAAATCTGCCATAATTTCCTCACGCTAGATCTTTGTCGTGGTTGAGTCCACCTTTCTTTTTCTTGGTAATGAACGCATTTACACGTGCATGACCCCATTGAGACGGAGTAGTTCCTGGTCGATGACCTGTCTTCCACGCAGCAACTCCTCTGTTATAAACTTTTCGCAATGTACTTACTGAGATACCAGACTTTGCAGCCTTTCCAGCGAGTGACTTATCCGCATCCTCAGTCATATTATTTTTACTCGAAGTATCACGAGTACGTGCACGATCCATCATACGATCATGCTTTGCTTTATCAGCATCTTTCTCGCGCTTAATTTTTTCTTTAGCACGCTTTTGATTTTCTGTATATTCTTTAAAGATATTCATTAGCAGTTCCATCTCCTTCGTGCAGCTTTCCCTCTCTCACCTGTCCATCCACGTGAGCGAGCACAGAAAGACTTTCGTCTTGCTGCCGCTTTACCGTCTGGATCAAGTTTAGAAGGTGGTGTTGTGACTGCAGTTTTAACACCGTGGTATTTTGCACCCTTACGAGTCAATCCTGCTCCGTCTTCTGTTGGCCGCTTATGACCTTTTGCATCATCACCGGTTTTATTTGGCTTATCGTCTTCTGCCAATTCATGATTTAACTTATCAAATGCATATTCATCTGCGGTCAACTCAGTGTCTTCGATTACCCATTCAGCTTTGGCATCGATATAACGCTGGCGCAATTCTTCGAATGAGATACCATGCTTCTCGCTCTTCTTGAGTAGGTTACGCTCAACCTTCTCAGTGACTTGTTCTACATTTACTTTATCGATCAGATGTTCGATGATCTGATACAGGTTAACTTCTGTCTCTTCTTTCTTTGAGCTGCGAGCTCTCTTTACTCGCTCCATCTCTGCCTTCTTCACTTTAGGCATCATACGCTTAGCGAGCCGTGCAATCAGATCTTTCTTCTTTTCTACTCTCTTATCTACTTGTTGACGACCAGCATATGGCAAATCTTTATATTTTTTACCCTGAGATCCGGCGATACGAGTACGAATTAATTCGCGCGCTTTCTTTGCCGATCTTTTCTTGAGTTTTTCAGTATTAGCGATTCTATACTTAGCACGTCGACGGCCGAGTTTAATCTTACCTTTGAGTCGGCGCATCATCTGCTTTTTCTTCAGACGCTGTTGCATGTTCAATACTTCGTCTAACGTCATTTCTTCAGTGATACCTGCCGCTTCCCTGATTTTATCGTACATTTCTTTAGCCTCTTTTCCTCGCTGTAACTTCTTCGGCAAACCTGTTTTGAATTGCGAGAATTTTCCTGTCTGAGCAAGTGAACGTAGTTTAGATGCTGACATACCTGATACATCATCAGAGTCTGGATCACGTTCTCCTGCTGATACTACAGTAATCTTTTCATATGCATAATCTTTACCATTATACTTATCGAGCAATGTCTGAAACTCTTGTACACGATCAGAGCCGCCGATGACAATGAGCTCATCATATTGTTTCTCTAATTGCTTTGCTACATCTATAATAGTACGTGCGTTGGTCTTTTGAACCATTGCACCGAATGCTTTTTTACTGAGGCGGATTTTGTCTTCGTATGAGAGAGGATTCTTTTTCTTATCTTGCGAATGAGATAAGAAGAGCATAGGCGTAGCACGATTCTTCC
>Ga0181553_10002473_pt1 | contig 16279 bp, 10 predicted proteins | sample 011ome_17_FD_133753 | JGI IMG/M metagenome (GOLD analysis project Ga0181553, IMG submission 133753) | Coastal salt marsh microbial communities from the Groves Creek Marsh, Skidaway Island, Georgia - 011502XT metaG (megahit assembly) | ecosystem: Environmental > Aquatic > Marine > Intertidal...
ACTATTGTTTGATGTCAAACTATCTTCTTCCATGTCCAATAATGTTTTCCTTCATCATTTGACGATAAAAGAAGAGTTATGGAAGCAAACTAGTTTAATCAGTTTTATTGAAAAAATAATTCCATTTATTGAGGAAAAATCAAAGAAAACTAAAAAACAGATTTTCAACTTTATTTCAAAAGAATTTAACCTATCAAATAAGCTTATTCAGCTTGAAAAAAATGTGAAGCTTTCTGATACTGAAATCATTGAAGTGTTAAAGTATTATTTAGAATTTAATAGATTTCCAAAACATTTAAATCTTTATTCAAAAGAAGTTGAAGCTCAATTAAAACAATTCCTTTTAAGAGAGGATTACACGATCTTAGAGCTATTAAGGGAGTATAGGTATAAGCCTTTAGAGTTAAAACATCTCCTTTACTTTATTTCTTTTAGTAATATTATTGATTCATTTCATAGAATAATTTTAAAAGATCAACCTATTTCATTTTCCCTAGGTTCAACTTTAAAGGAATATGTTCGTATTAAAAAACCACAGAATAAATCAATCATTCAGCTTATAATTAATCTTGCAATAAGCTTTGAAAATAGAGTTACTCCAGCAAGCCTATCAGAATTTTATAAAAGGTTTAAAAATGAAGATTCTAAAAATTACGATGAGTTTATAAAAATAGTATTAAAAAAATCTAAGGAGAGCAGTAAAGAGGAACTTAATATTCAGGAAGAACTAATAAATGAAATTAATTTTTCTCAACAAGCTGAAGAGTTAAGTAAAAAAGAGGCTTTGGATAATATAGACTTAATCGATTATTATTTAGAAATCGGGTCTATAAATTTTGAAAACAAATACTTTACAAAAAATGATCTTTATCAAATTCTGTTGAAGTCAATTAAAGAAGCAGAGTTGAGAACTAAAAAAATGGTTTTTGAATGGGTAAAATCCAAACTCAAATTAAATCGATTGATGGATATAATTCCCAAGGACAAAAGTCAAGTACTCATAGATTTAATTCATTCAGAACTTTCTAAAAATTTGATCCTTTTTTCAAAATCTATGGAGCAAGTTTTACAGGCACCCCTCGAAAGACTCCTGTCATTGAAGTCTCAGAGAGATTTGCAAATTAAAATAATTCAATACTGGTTAAAGAAAAGTATTTATTTAGACTCCCCATTTCAACTTATAGTTCACTTATTTGATGAAGTTCTAGAAAATGAAAAGATGACCAGTGCAGATTTTTTTCAAGAATTTCGTTCTACTGACTTTGAATATCCTTTGGAAACGAACAATTTTATTTACTCACTTAAAAGAACATACGACAATTATAAAAATCAACTTTCTGAGGAGGATATTTTGAAGCAAGAAGATGAGGTTATAGAACAAGACCAAGATGATTCGGATACTATAATTATCCAAAATGCTGGATTGATTATTTTATGGCCATTTTTTTACAGACTTTTTGATAAATGTGGATATTTGATTGATCGTAAATTTAAAGATGACTTATCCATTCAAAAAGGGATTCTCTTGATGCAATACCTCGTGACAGGCTCACTTAAGACTAATGAAAACGAACTAGTTTTAAATAAAATTTTATGTGGAGTAGCCCAGAGAACACCCATTGACGTGAAAATAGATATAGACGACATTGAAATAGAAATGTGTGATTCACTTTTAAAAGGGGTACTCCAAAATTGGCAAAAGTTGGGTAATTCTAGCGTAGCTACTTTAAGGGAGACTTTTTTAATTAGAGAGGGTATTTTAACAAGAAATGAATTAGACTATAATTTAGATATTGTGAAGGAAACGTTTGACATGCTTTTAGATACCATCCCATGGAACATCTCAATGATTCAAACTACATTTATGGAAAACAGAATTATAGTGGATTGGAAATAAACAGGACTATGGAAAATACAGCTACATTAAGGGAAAATAGTTTAACTATTCAGAATGAATTGAATTGGCTTTCCAATTTAATAGACAATAGGTTAGACTATTTCTTTTCTGGGGAAGCGAATAAGTCTTTTATGTCTGTCGCCAGTCCAAATTTAGAAGAGGATAAAAGCAATATGGCTGCCTTTATTAAGAAAGATTTAAAGGATGATTTTGAGCGTCTTTTAATCATAGGGGCAATGGCTTCAAATTTATTTCCGGAAGTATACGACCGTTTTTTGATTAAAAACAAAACACTAGACAAACCTTATACTGAGTTTGGAGGAAGAAAAAATTCAGAGACCAATTATTTTGAACCTACAGTAAGGACAATTTTATTTATTATGTACGGTTCATCTATTGAGCATAAAATTAAAATCAATGCTTATTTCAATTTTGATCATATTTTTAAAATAAATAAAATTCTAGCTTTAGGACATTCTACTGAACCTATTGATCTCTTAGATAAGACCCTTAAATTGGGTGAAGAATTTATACTTCATATCACCAGTGGGAAACCCTTTAAGCCTTCTTACAATTCAAGTTTTCCTGCAAGTCGTTTAGAGACACAGTTAGACTGGGATGATCTTGTTTTAGAAGAAAATTCGCTAGATGAAATAAACATGATTGATACTTGGTTAAAAAATCAAGCTAGTTTTGAGTCGGATTCAGTTATGAGTAAAAAGATAAATAAAGGTTATAAAGCTTTATTTTACGGCCCTCCAGGAACTGGTAAAACGCTTTCTGCATCATTGATTGGCAAAAAGAATAATGTTGATGTTTATCGAATTGATATATCTCAAGTAGTCTCAAAATATATTGGGGAGACAGAAAAAAACTTAGGAAACATTTTTGACATCGCAGAAAATAAAAATTGGATCTTATTTTTTGATGAAGCAGAATCTTTGTTTTCAAAACGAACTTCTGTCAGTGATTCAAAAGATAAATTTGCAAATCAAGAAACAGCTTATCTTCTGCAGCGCGTAGAAAATTATAATGGTCTTATTTTATTGGCGACTAATTTAAAACCAAATATTGATCTTGCTTTTTCAAGAAGGATCCAAAGTGTTGTTAATTTTCCAATACCTTCAGTAAAACAAAGAGAAGTTCTTTGGAAAAATGCATTGAGTGGTCTTATGGAGCTGGATGAGAAAGACCTTAAAGAAATTTCCAAGAATTATGAAATAGCTGGAGGCTCCATAAAAAATGTTATCCAATATGCATGGTTAAAGTCTATGCACAATAACTCGAAAATTTCGATAAATGAAATCTTGATGGGAATCAGAAGAGAATTGAATAAAGATGGAAAGTCTTTTGAGAAATAATTTTAAAGATCCAAAATCACTTTAATTCTAAAATTTCTTCTTCTTTGAGATGCATATGGAACAAATTGCCCTGAAAGTGATCGATTGATCCATTGGTTATACGATTCGTTCTCTTCCCTTAATCGAAGATCGAAGCTGCCGGACGCAGATCGGATTCCTGGATGATAATACAAACTATTGAGGATATTGTTTAAACTGAGGGAAAATTTTAAAGTAGGGAGCTCTTTAAATCCAAAAATAAAATTACTGTTCAGGACAAAATATTCTGGGATCATATTGGACTGATTAAGTCCTAAATTTAGGTTTTGTGTAGTATCAGGTCCTACAGGCTTAGCACCCACATAATTTGCTCGTATGTTAAAGCTTGATTGAAATGACTCTCCATTAAGAAAAGAAGTAACTCCCATATTGAATCTAAAACGTGCAATATCACCCGCTCTTTTTTCATTACTGACTTGTGTACTATCTATTACTTCACTTACAAGATCTTGGGCGTTTAAACTTCCTTCGAACGGATCTAAAAAGGTCCCATTAAGATCAAATCTCAAAAATTTTGTTCGGTATTTCAAATTCATCATCCCTCCCATCGTAACATAGTTATCTTCATTTACATTTTGGTTGAATCCTTGTAATGTAACTTTTGAATCAATAGCATTTTCAACATTGTAAATAAAACCTGTTAGATTCCATTTTAACTTTTGATTCTCACTACTTCCGAGAACAGAGACATCAATATATTTTATTTCTTCTGGTAACAAAGTGGGGTTAGGGACACGGTTTCCACCAGTTGAAAATTTAGTGTAAAGTGATACATTCTGAAATCCTTTGGAGTAATTTGCTTTAAATGTGAGACGATCAGTACTAAAAACAAGACCTAGCCTTGGTTGAAATACTTCGAAGCCCTCAGTGTTTCTGATCAATTGTCTATCATATCTTCCACCGATATTAAAATGTAGCTTTTCATCTAACTGGATGTTTCCTTGTAAAAAACCTCCAAACTCATTTAACTTGTATACATTATTTTTCGCTGAGAATTCGGCAGAACTTCCAAATTCCTGAGCGAATGCATTTTCTAAATATTCAGCATAATCACTTTCATTTGAGAATTCTGTTTTATAGTCCCTGTAAATAAAATAATCGCCTTGACTTGTGGTTACTCTACGGTCAGCACCTAAAGTGACGTTGACATTATTAGAATTATAAAAAAACCGAACCTCTGTTCTTCCTTGAAGAGTCTGATAATAATAAAATTGATTTTGCCATCCATGAGGTATTTCAGAACTTTCTGTATCCTCTGGGCTAAAGTTTACTAGATCCCGAATAGTAAGGCCAGATTTTGGAACTCCAAATGGTTTGAAGTTGACTCGATTTGTTTCTTTGTCTAGAGAATGATTCTTGATAGAGGTTTGAACTGAAAAACTCAAATTATCGTTGAAATTATGATTGTATTTCAGATAAGAGGTAGAATTTCTTGGAGCCCATACAGATCCATTTCTAGACGGAGCAATATCAAGATCTTGCATATGGTTTAAGCCTTCTGCCCGTTTCCAAGTTCGAAATCCAAAGACCAAGTCTTTGATGTTGAGTTTTCCACCAATAAAATAGTCCTCTGTATGGTTTGAGTATCCCAGATAATTTCCATTCACTTTTTCCAAATAGGCTAATTCATCATATTGAGAGGCCTTATTCAAGCCATATTCAGATAATTGAATACTGTTTCCAACAATATTGAAGAATTGATTTTCCGCATTCAGGTTATTAGAACTCAAAAAATTATTTAATTGTGTACTTGTGTTAAAATTTTGACCTAAATGATCGTATTCAAATTGATCCAAATCCCCAGGTGAATAATTATAAAATGGAAGATCACTCATGTCGTGCTCATCGGATCGGAAATAACGACCTGTAATCTGAAAATTTATTTGTCCCTCTTTTATACTATTGCCAAGGGTAAAATCAGCATCATATGAATTAAAACTACCCCCTGAAAAATTACCATGAAAATAAAGAGGGCTTCCTTTTTCTAATTTTTCATTCTCAAAGTAATTTCCGGCTTCTTCTTTTGCAGAATAAGTAATTATATTGATTGTTCCAAGAAATGCTCTGGGGCCATACATAGTTGATGAAGGACCGTATAAGATCTCCACTGCCTTAATATTACTTATCGGATACTGGCGTGAAATATAAGCTATGTTAGACCAGAGATCATTCTCCTCTACACCGTCTATCATCACTAATGTTTTTTCTGTAGCATCTTGTCTATAACCTAGTTGGTATATATTGGCATAGTTTAGTGAATAGGTTTTACTAATTTCAAATCCAGCAAGGTCAGAAAGCATATCGATTAAATCTACATAACCACGAGCTACAATATCTTTTGCTTCAATAATTTCTACTACTGCAGGAGCTGTTTCTAGATCTTCTGGTCGTTTAGAAACTGATGAAACGGTTACTCTCAGGTTTTCTCTTTTGGCACTACTCAATAGTTTTTGGAAAACTATATTTTGATTTTCAGGTTTGTAATTTGAATTTGAGGCTACTATTTCATTGAGATAGTTAATTGCTAAATCGATATCATCTTCTGCAATAGCAGTTAAAGTTAAAAGTTCTCGCATTCGATTTGTATCGCTCAACGAAGGCTTATTCGTAGAATTTAGACAACATTTTAAGTTTTCTTTCAATGTTGTAAACTGCCCTATGGCATAAAGTTCTCTTACAGTTAATATATTACAATCACAATTACTACTTTGAGCCTCAGCTTTTAAGAAGAATAAAAAAAGCATTAAAAACCAAAAGGTATTTCTATTAATTTGAATTGTCATTTAAATATATTAGTAAATAAATTTATGAAAATATAAGGAATCTAAGAGCATTAAAAATGAAATTCAAATAATTGTTTTTCCCTTTATCAGTGCTTTGATTTTATTTATTTCAAATTCAGGATTATTATAGAAATTCGATAGCCACAATCTATAATATTTATATTTTGATTTTTGTGCTATTTGACACCGATCAATATCAAAAATATAATCTTCATATCCATCATGTATTATCTTACCATTAATATCTAGAAGCAAGGTTTCGTTTGAATTACTCTTCAATGCAATTTCAAATTCATACCCACCGATTTTAACATAATTTTCATAATGGATAGTTTGGTTGAGTTTCTCTGAAAGTTGACTCGTCAGGGAGGCAGAGAAAGCATTTAACGCAATCGAATTTAATTTTCTTTTGTGCGTACTGTTGTATTTTTTTTGACTTATAACTTTTAAAACATCTCTTGTATTGTCAGAATTTCCATTGGCAATCGCATTTACATAATACAGATAAGCATATAAGATACTTTTTCCTCTGTTACCGTTTTCTTGAATGAGTGATTTATAATCAGTATAGATGGTTTCTGGAATTGATGAAAAGACAACCATTTTTTCAATTGCTCTGGTAATGATTACATTCAGAAGTTTGTGCCCTCTTTTTCTTGTATTTATAGGTCCTAAACGCTCCTTGAACTCACCTTTTTCATCTAAACCGTAGGTTGTTCCAATGATGATGATATTCCGTTCCTCTCCCTGAATATTTTCGATATTTTTGACAAAGAAGCCATTTGTTTGCAGAGTTTGAATTTTTTTATAAAATTCCAAACTTAATTTTGACCTAATTTCTATTTGATTTAATACTTCTTCTCTTTGTTTTAAACTAAAGGTTGCAACTCCCAATGACTGATCGGGAGTTACACTATTTTCAATGTAATTTACAATGGATAAAGCTTCTGACTTATTTATTCGATTAATAAATTTCCCATTAACGGGATAAAACTCAACTGCAGAGTATTTCTTTTTAGGGGGCTTAGGAATTAATCTCGATTTATAAAATGCAGCGTTAGAAAAATTGATTAAATCAGGATGTTTTGAACGGTAATGTATATCCAAATAGTGAGAATCAAAATTTTCTGCAATACAGAAATCCAGTAATGATTTTGAGTTTTCATGAGGGGAATGTTCAGAAGTTAAGGCAATACTTGAGCTTTCTGTGAAGTAGTCCATAGGAGGAAGCTGGTGTAGATCTCCGGCAACTATAGATTTTTTACCCCTTAACATACAAGTGAATGTATCTTCTATTTTAAGCTGACTGGATTCATCAAAAATCACATAGTCAAAATAACCCTTTTCAAGAGGAAAGAGACTGGAACAGCTGCTTGGATTTGTCATACAAACTGGAAAAAAAGATTTAAAAATTCCAGTTTCGTGATTGGAAATTTTAGTAAGTGAATATTTCAGTCTGTCAGAAGTGCTTTTTTTGGCAAAAAACTGTTCTATTGTAAGGTCAGTAAACTCTTTCTTGAATTTTTGTATTCCTTTCAATCTATTTCGATGTAATCTGTTAGAAGCCTTTTTAAGGATAAAATCATTGATTTGTTTCACATCCGTCTCTATGTCATAGTACCCTTTTTCAAAACCATTAAAATCAAAGTTATCAATGAAATTTTCGTGAAGTAAATGACCACAGTACCATTTGAAAAAATCTTTTTCAAAATTTTCCAGAGTCCCTAATTTATTTATTAGTGATTGTTCATTTTTGGTGCAATTCACATAATAGTAATGGAATTCTTTTAGCCAATCAAAGTCATCTTTTCGGTTAAAAATTTCTGTAATTGAGCGGGATAGTAAATCAATTTTTTGAGTAAGATCTAGGGCGTTTAGTTGACTATTCAAGGAGATGTGAAAAACTTTTAACTTTTTTATCTCATGAGCGTAGTAGGTGTATTCTTTTTGGATGTTATTCATTATCGAATCACTAGAATCAACATAATCCATATACCTAAACGCAAAATTACTTTTCCCAACTAAAGCCTTTTCAAGCCTTTTGGCTAGTGTAGTTAACTTTTCAGAATAGGTTTGATGAACTGTTACAACTAGATCAATGAAAGATGATTTTTCAGATTTTAAAATAGATTCATCTAAAATTTCATAGCACGATTTAAATGGATTGAATTTACTGTCAAAATCATTCGCTATTTTTTCAAAGAACTCCTGAAGCGCCTTGAACTCTTCTAATGTAAAAGAATAGGGGTCAGTTTTTAGATCTAGAGATTTTCCTAATTTTTTATATTGATTGGATTGAAGCGCTATAACAAGATCCGAGTAGGTTTTTGTTTCTCCAAGTATGGGCTGATATAATCGTTTTTTAGTTTTATTTATCAGTGTAATGACCTCATCTACTTTTAAAATCTTCTGTTGAATAATCTTTTCCTCTGCTGAAGTAAAATATGTTTTTGATTTAGTAGTTTCTGAAAAAATCTGGTTTCCTCGGTCTAAATTTAAGAGTACATGTCTCGCCTTATTAACAACTTTACGTCGATCTTTTTTTACTTCAGAGACATTGATACAAAACTCCTCAAAACCTAATTTTGATAAGTTTTCATACAATACGTCTATAGCGGTTTTCTTCTCGCACACCACCAAACAAGTTTGTCCTTTACTCAGGATATAGGCAATTGTAGCAGTCAGAGTTTTACTTTTTCCAGTGCCTGGAGGGCCGTGAATAACAATATTTTTCCCCTTATTAATTGTCCGAATAACCCGTTGTTGTGAATGGTCTAAGGAAACCCCAGCATAGAGAGAATCATTTAGATTATTTTTCATCTGAAAAGAGCAGGGAATGGTATTGTTTTCAAGTGTAGTATAGTCAGCTACTATAGCTTCTTTAGAACCAGCATAAAGACCTAATACTCCATTATTAATAAATTTAGGAAGATGTGCTTCATAGAATTTTAATGTGTCAATTCCAAAGGAATCTAAGGGGTAAAACCGCTGGTATTCATTTAAAGGCATACACCCTACAGTAAAAATTACTGAATTTATAGCGTCTAGAACATTCTCAAAAGTCGTTCCTTCATTTCCAAGGCTAGGAGGGATGTAATTTGGGTCATAATTACGCCTAATTAAACTTATGAGCGAAGGGTTTACAGAAATGTTATCTGATGCTTTTCTGCTAATGCTGATAGATCCCGTTCTTTTTAAATGTCCTGAAATCTGAACATCCCAAATTAAAACTGGAATAGTATTAATTCTTTTTTTCTTCGGATCTGAAATTTCAACTAACGGAAATCCAATTCCGATCGGATCCAGATTGAGCTCATTGATGAAGTCAACATTTTTACGTAATAAGTGTAGTAATCTTCTTTCGTTTCTGTTTTCAGAAAGTTTCTTGTAATGAATGGGAAATTTGAAGGTAAAGGCTTCATTTGAAAAAAGCTTAGAAGAGATTAGTAAAGGATCTGAACTCTTTGAAAGGCTATTCAAAGAAATAAGATCAATTTTATGAATGCTTTTTTTGGGATGCGCATCAACAAAAATGGAGCGCGCATTAGAATCAAGAATTTTCTCTTTTAATAGAGCAATGGAATAGTTCCTCTGCATGAACTCAATAACTTAATCTTTGGACTTCATCAATGCTTTTGTGAGTGATGAAGCTACAATACCTGTTGGAATAGCTACCAAACCAAGACCAATAAACACGATAAATGTTGAAAAAATCTTTCCTCCCGCTGTAATCGGATAAATATCGCCGTAGCCCACAGTAGTTAATGTAGCGACGGACCACCACATGGCAGCGAATATGGATGAAAAAGCATCGGGTTGTGCTTCATTTTCAAAGAAATAGATTCCAACTGAAGAAAAATAAATTAGAAGAACAGTAGCGAATGAAAACAAAAAAAGTTCTCTTTTAACATCATCAAAAGATTGTTTTAGATTGGAAAGTGTGTCGTGATAACGAAGGAATTTGAGTAATCTTAATAAACGAAATAGGCGTACAGCTCTCAGCGACTTTAAGTCCATGCCTAGTGATACATAAAATGGAAGTATTGCAATTAAATCAATTAAACCAAAAAAACTGAATATAAATTTAAATGGATTTTTACTAGTGAAGATTCGTAAAACATATTCAATTGAAAAAATAGTGATAGAGAAATACTCTAACATGTTCAAAATACGAAGAAATTCTGAGGATAAATCAGGAAGCGTTTGAATTGAAAAGTTTACAACAGAGACTAGAATTAAGAGTTGAATAAATTTTTCGAATTTATCAGCGAATTTTGTTTCTCCAAATAAGAACGAATTTAATTTTCCAACCATCTTTATGTTGATGTTATAAGAAACTTCTTAGGTTCGATTTAAACAAATAATTCATTGAATTTATTGTGTTTAATAAATTTATATTAAAATTACTTGGGTATTCGGGCCCCACTAGACCACAGTATTTAATAAATAAAGTATTGTTCCCTTTATCAAAACCAAAATGTCCTAGGGGAATGTTTTTATTCAACTGGTTTACGAGCTCAATTGTTTCAATATGGTTTACATTATTTAATATGATTTCCATGTAGAATTGAAGAATTGAAGAATTATTTAATTCTTTTTCAACTCCTGTCAAATACATTAAAATCATTGTTAAATTAGGGATTTCAGGGTCGTCAGAAAAAACAATTTCGACACTTAGCTGCTCTATTGTTTGACTCTCTATATTGTATTCTTTTATTTCTGATTTATAGAAATCCTTATCAAGCAATACTTTAATTTCCTTTAATGGAACCATAATTTTTTAATTCTAAGAAAAAATAGTCACTAACTTAGTTATCTATTTTTTTGCAGTTATTGTCAACTTTTATTGACCTTCTAGTCTCGCTTTTTTTGCTTTAGAACCTTTTCCTTTTGTTACGTACTGTTCTTCAGTATCAAAAGTTTTTGAAGTTTTCTTTGTTCCTTCTCCTTTAAGTAATGATGGTAAAGATCCACTTATATCAGTTCTTTCTTTTGTAATATCTTTATTATGATCAACCACTCCTTCATCATTTTTTGAAATATTCCACCCCTCTTCCTTGTATTTTGCATTTTTACTTTTGACATATGCTTTGCCAATTTCATCATCCTTGCCTTCAGGGTTCCCTTTTTCACCAGTAAGTCCTAACTTTTCATTTTGACCTTCATAAGCTCCCATTTTCCCTCTAGCTTTAGACCACCAATTCATAGGATTAAAATTGCTACCTTCTCTGCGTTTTTCTCTCTCTATATTTTTGTCTTTTTTATCTTGGAGGATTTCTGAATCATCTCTCATTCTTCTAGCGTTTGAGTCTCGATGATTCTGAATTCCTGCGCCTGCTAATGCTGCAGTCCCAGAAATCGCAGCAGATGTTGCACTTAAAGCTGCACCAGCTGGTGCAGTAACACCACCTGCAAGAGCAGTTCCTGCTGCAACATTCATACTACCAGTAAGTCCTTGTACAAAACCACTTGCCATACCATCTGTAGCATCAGAAGCATTAAGTCTTGCCTCTGCTCTTTTTTTAGGATCATAATCAGGACCCTCTTTTGGGGTATTTGCTAACGTACTGCTTGCGTCCCAACGTTTCTTGGCATTACTTGCTAACTTTTCTGTACCTGCCAATGCATTATAACCCCCTGTAACCATACCTCCAATTCCAGTAACGTCAGCTGAAGCAGCATTTCCAGCCAGATCTAGACCTTTTGCAACTGTAGAGTTTGCCATTCCAGCCCCAGCAGCTGCGATATCAGTATTTTTTTTTTCTTCTCTACCAAATAGTCCTCCTAGAAACATTTGAGCTACTCCAGAACCATTTGAATTAGAAACTTGTCTAATCATGGGTGCTTGAAAACTGTCAGTAGTAGTAGTAAGTGCTTTAGCACCCATCACGTCAGCTTCTCTTTCAAGATTTTCACTATTATTTACTTTTTTACCTCCTAGCTCTGAATTTGCATCTACTCTACCTTGTTTTTGTTGTATAACATGCCAGGCTTCGTGTGCCAAATGTTTTTCTTGTCCTCCAGCAAGATGAATTTGATTTCCTTTAGCATAGGCATGTGCTCCTAAATCAGAAGGTTTATCCGAATTATAATTTACCTTGACATCATCAAGTGAGATTCCAGAAATGGTTTCCATTCCCAATTTAAGCTGATCTGGTAAACCTGTATTGTTATTGTTTGCTTTTTCCTGAAGTCTAGCCAATCCACTATTCTTCGAGTGGGTTTTCGACTTTTGGTCAAGCGCATCTAATTTCTTGGAGGAAGTGTTTTCGTTTTTATCAAAACCACTTTGGTTATTTGAATCTTGCTTATTTTTAGAGGCTATAGATTCCTTTTTTGTTCTTTTTTCAGGAGATGAAAACATAGTAAATAAGTTTTACTAAATATATTAAATTTATTTAAGATATAAAGAGAAAAAAATTAAAGTTGCTCGATGCCTTGATGGGAGAATTCGATAGTTTCAATGGAAGATTCAGAAGATTCTGAATTCATATCGGTAGCGGTATACTTAAGTGGAAAAGCATTCTTTATTTGCCACGTCATTCTTGGTTGCGTTGTTTCATCTAATAAACGAATAACTACTGTCATCCGTTTATAGGTATTGAGCGAAATTTTGGAAATTAAAGACTGAAAGATGTCGTCTTGAGCGAAGACCCCTTTTTTTAGAATTAGATTGCCTGATTTTTTTATGCCTGGCATCTGGATTGTTCCCCAGCTGGGATCATTTCCATGTCTATAAGAAATGTTGTCAGCCTCAATCTCAAGACCAGAAACTTCTAAAAATGGAAGGTCTGTTAGATCGTCTATATCTACTGAAAAATAAAATTTTGGCAAGGGCCAAAATTGATCTTGTTCACCTCCCGTTCCTGCCTTTGGACTTGCCATTCAATTAAAAATAATACAATTAGAAATCTAAACTAAGATATTTTTTTAAATTTGAGTAAATAATTTAAACTTTAGATTTTGGGATTGTGCGTGTGTAAAGGAGCAAAGATAAAATGTTCTATGGGAGAAAAAGAAGTAGAATTAGCTGCTTTGCCAGTACCTATAAAATATGAGGGTAATGAATTGATTAGTGTTTTAAACTTTATTCCCTATCTCAATATTCCTTCTTTTGGCAAATGCAAATCACCAGCTAATCCGATGGTGATTGCTAATAAAATGATGCCCAACACTTGCGTACCAATGACGATTGCTCCGTGGAGTCCTGGTGCCAAAAAACTGAAAGTTCTTGGTGGGACTGCTGCTTTAATGGAAAAAGACACCAACATGTGTATGTGGGCAGGAAAGGTAGAAATTACTGATCCAGGGCAAAAAAATTTTAAAGCCACATAATCTATAAGTTTTAAATTATGTAATTCCTCATCGAGTTTGTTATCCAATTAAATCTCGTTATTTTAGCCTTATTATAAACCATAAATCAATACAAATGAAAAAATTAGTTTTATTAAGTTTTTTGTCTGCTTTAGTTGTTTCTTGTCAGGCTCCCGTTAAAGAAAGAGAGATAGGTTATCATCCAAATCAAGACGAAGATGTTAAAAATTCAGGTTGGTACCTAGGTACTCAAGAGGCAATAGATGTTGTTTTAGAGCTTGATAAAGTTTGGAAAGAAGGAAAATATGATGAGGCTGTAAAATTCTTTGCGGATTCCGTCAGAATTACCCGTTCTAATGGGGAAAGACTTTTTTCTGCTGCTGAATTCATGGATCAAATCAATGCAAATGAAAATTCGAAACGTATAACATGGGATTTAGTATCTATTTCCTCTATGGACATTGCTCCAAATGAAGGAGGAGAACATGTTGGCGCTTGGTTTAATATGAAATATACCGATTCAGTTGGAAAAATTACTGAATGGAAGGGATACGAAAGTTATTATGTATTGAGCGGTAAGGTTGTATGGCTCGATCAATTTAGACAGAGCCCAATCAAAACAGAATAAAATTGCAACCCTCCCTAGTGGAGGGTTTTTTCATTTCCCTCAATGGGCTCATCCCAATTCTTTTCTAATCTTTTGTATTCATTAAATAATTTGAGATTTATTGAAGTAGTTTTAGGATGTAACTGTCTGTGAAGTGTTTTGAAAAGTCTGCAATTGTGGAATTAAAAAAAGGGATAACGTTCTGTTATCCCTTTCAAATTTGTGACCTCGAGAGGATTCAAACCTCTAACCTCTTGAGCCGTAATCAAGTGCACTATTCAGTTATGCTACGAGGCCTTTAAGTGAATGCAAATATAAATAAATTCTTCTTTTCCAAGCATGGAATAATTTCAAATTTAAAAGTATGTTTAGGTTTTCAAAAGTAACTGTATATTGCATTTTTTTTAATGGACTATATAGGAATTATTGTCGGCTTACTCTTGCTTATTAAAGGTGGAGATTGGTTATTAGATGCTGCAGTAGGAATGTCTCTCAAGCTTGATATTCCTAAGATTGTAATTGGGATGACTGTAGTCTCTTTTGCTACTTCAGCCCCTGAACTAATTGTTAGTATTAAATCAGCTATCAAAGGCTATCCAGACCTTTCATTAGGAAACGTTGTAGGTTCTAATATTGCTAATTTAGCATTTGTTTTAGGAATCGTATTGGTGATTTCTCCCATAAAAGTGGCTAAAAGTTTTTACAAAACGGACTGGCCCATGATGCTTCTCGCAACAGTTCTTTTATATTTTTTATTAAAGAATGATGGAGAATTAAATCAATTTGAAGGAGGTGTCTTGTTATTGCTTTTAATTTTGTTTTTAGTGTATCTTTTATTTTTTCAGGAAAAAGCCATCATAGAGGATCAAATTGAGCAGCTTGAAAATGAAATGAAACTAGGAAAACTTGTTCTCTTGTTAATTTCAGGTGGGTTTTGTTTATGGCTTGGTTCTGAGGTACTGATTAAATCTGCAGTTTCACTTGCAGTTGCTATGGGTGTCAGTGAGCGAATAATCAGTATAACGTTTGTTTCTATTGGAACAAGTATACCGGAGTTGTCGGCATCTATAATTGCGATTATAAACAAGGAAAAAGCCATTTCAATTGGGAATCTTATTGGCTCAAATATTTTCAACATTCTTGCTGTTATGGGCGTAACAGCCTTAATTAGCCCAATTAGAATAATTGATCAAGCACTTTTGAATGAAGATTTTATATGGATGATTGGAGTCACAATTATTATTTTACCACTCGTTTTTTTTCCAAACAGAATGTCATTAGGTAGGATGGAAGGTGTAATTCTTCTTACACTATATAGCATTTTTATAGCTCAAATGTTTTTATAAAAAAACATCCCCAAGCTTTCACTTAGGGATGTTGTCAATAGATTAAAAAAACTTTTTTAAATCTTAGCAGATTTTACTGTCTTGATAATTCTTGCAGCAATCTTGTAAGGATCTCCATTAGAAGAAGGTCTTCTGTCTTCTAACCAACCTTTCCAGCCTTTCTCTACAGTCAAAATAGGAATTCTGATAGAAGCTCCACGGTCAGAAACACCAAAACTAAATTCGTGAATAGATTGTGTTTCATGTTTACCGGTTAGACGCAGTTCATTGTGAGCGCCATATACATCGATGTGTTCTTTTACTACAGGACGGAATGCTTCACATATTTTTTCGTAAGTTTCTTTAGAACCACATGTTCTAAGAACCTCATTAGAGAAGTTTGCATGCATACCAGATCCGTTCCAGTCTGTATCTCCTAGAGGTTTTGGATGCCAATCTATAGCAAGACCATATTTTTCCCCTAGACGTTCTAGCAAATAGCGAGAGATCCATATTTCGTCTCCAGCTAATTTTGCACCCTGGGCAAAACATTGGTATTCCCATTGTCCTGATGCTACTTCAGCATTAATTCCTTCTACATTAATTCCAGCTTCAATACACTGGTCTAAGTGCTCTTCAATCATTTCTCGCCCAAAAGCATTTTTAGCTCCAACCGAACAATAGAATTGCCCTTGAGGGGTTTGATCTCTTGGAAAACCTAAAGGGAGATTCGTTTCTGGATCCCATAAAAAGTATTCTTGTTCAAAACCGAACCAGAAATCGTTATCGTCGTCATCAATGGTAGCTCTTCCATTTGATGGGTGAGGTGTACCGTCAGCGTTCAGAACCTCTGTCATTACAAGCCATCCATTTTTACGATCTGGATCTTGATATAGAGCAACTGGCTTTAATAGACAATCTGAAGAATTTCCTTCTGCTTGTCTAGTTGATGA
>Ga0181553_10002476_pt1 | contig 16276 bp, 9 predicted proteins | sample 011ome_17_FD_133753 | JGI IMG/M metagenome (GOLD analysis project Ga0181553, IMG submission 133753) | Coastal salt marsh microbial communities from the Groves Creek Marsh, Skidaway Island, Georgia - 011502XT metaG (megahit assembly) | ecosystem: Environmental > Aquatic > Marine > Intertidal zone...
CCGAAACCTGGTAATTTTGATGAGCATGATAACGTAGATTGGAGTGATGCCTATAGTTTGTTGATTGAAAGTACCATTAGTATGATTAGAGGTGCCTTGCCAGGCATGAAAGAAAGGAACTGGGGCAGAATAATTACCATAACATCGCAGGCAGTAAAGCAACCGGTTGAAGGATTAATTTTATCAAATTCAATTCGATCTGCGCTACTTGGATTGGTTAAAACGCTTTCTTTTGAATTGGGTAAATACAATATTACAGTGAATAACGTGTTACCAGGTTACACACTAACAGATCGCTTGGAGAATCTTATTAAACAAAGAGGAACTTCGTTAGAGAATATCTCAGTTGATGTACCATTGAAAAGAGTTGGTTTACCAAATGAATTTGCAGCAGCAGTCGCATTTCTAGCAAGTGAAAAGGCAAGCTATATCACAGGGGTATCATTACCAATTGATGGTGGTTGGATAAAAGGCATATAACTATCATTAGATTATTCGTACTGAAATTTGATCATCATTTTTCTGTCATCAAACTGTAGATCCCATTACCCGGAACTGCGGTCCCTGCGTAAAGAATACTTTTCAGAATGATTTGAATCTGAAGGTAAAAAGGCATCATATTACTTATTGTTGAGCTAGTTGATATTATTGAAATAAGTGCACAAAAAATCCCAGTAAAGATATATCTATATCCCTTATTCATTTAACCATAGTTTAAAATGAATTAATTGTTATTTTATTACAACACAATCACTAAGAACTTCTATTAGGTTTAGATTTAAGGAATGATTCTGTTAAAACAAAAAAATAATTAGTCATTATGAAGCCAGCTTCACTTTCATTGTACTTACCTGTGCTGCTTACTTTACTTTTCTTTACGTGTAAAGAAACGCCAACAAATGTAACTCAAAATACTAATTCAGGATTTGTACCAGATGATGGTGAAGCTTTATTCATATTGGGTCAAGCTAATGAACAGCATATGAGGGACTACTTGAGTGAGGTTAGGGGGACACCTTTACCTGCTGGTTTTGCATTTTATACAAGCCTTAGCGGGAGTAAACCATTAGAAGATATGAGTAGATACATAACTTTCATGAAAGGTTATCCTAACACAATGCTTCAATTAGCTATTTGGACTGGTGAAAGGAGATGGGGCAATCCAGGTTATTATCTTGATGAAATTATTGAAGGTAAATATGACGAAAATATAATCACACTAGCTAATGCGTGTAAAAGTTTGGACAGACCAATATTTATAAGGTTTGGATATGAATTTGATGGGCAGCATAATGCTTATCCACCAGATAAATATAAAGCAGCATATAAACATTTTGTAGATATGATGAGAAGTCAGGATGTAGATAATGTTGCTTATGTTTGGCATTCATGGGGAGTGAGTCCATATTATGGAACCAAAGATTATCCAGAATATTATCCCGAACTAACTACAGATGTGACTCATGAATTATGGTATCCCGGAGATGATTATGTTGATTGGCTTGCCGTTTCAATATTTGGCTCTGGATGGGGGAATTTAAATACTAATTCAACCATGGGTTATTTTGTGCAATTTGCAAATGATCATGATAAACCTATCATGATAGCTGAATCAGCAGCCATTAAAACTGGAAGTAATAGAGATCCAAATTGGGTTATTCCAACTAACACATGGTTCACTAATGTTTTTACATTTATTCATCAAAATGATGCTGTAAAAGCATTTACATATATAAATGTTGATTGGGAGGCTGATAATTCAACAACAACTTGGGGAGATACTAGAATCCAAAATTCAGTTCAGAGTGCCCAAGACTATTGGTCAAATAAGATTGGGACCCTCATTCATGCTGATGAGAGTCTTTTCGATAAACTTGGTTATAAGTAACTAGATTTATAAACTAGCAACATTCACAACTGCTGCACTTGCATTCATTTTTGCAATTGCATTGAATACATTCACAATTTTTCATTTTTACAATGTTAATTTGTTGTTTCTATTAAAATATAACTTATGAGACTTAAATCAAATTCAAGCGAATAACTCAACAATCATTTGAATGATATTAATCGGGCAATAATATCTAATGAAGAATTTATTTTGAAAACAATCTCTTATCATCTAGTCATTTTGTTATTACTTGTAGGGTGTAACATTGTAAATAATAATGACGAATTAGAGTCTACTGAAACATTTATTGATGAAAGAGTTCAATTGAATGCCAATAAATGGAATAGAATCAAGCCTAGTGACTTTGACTATGTCTTTCAAAGAGAGTGTTATTGTATTACTGAGTATACTTTGCCCATTTATATAAGTGTTAGAGATGGTGGAATTGTTGAAGCTTATCATCAAGGAGTACTTACTTCAGATGGAAATGGTGGTTATCTATGGACAGTTAACCGAAGAATATATACAGAGGAAGAATATGAACAGTTTAAAATAGAGAGGCTTTTCAAAACTATTAATGATGGTTTGAATCAGAATCCTGAAAATTACTCTTTGGTATTTGATGATTCTTTAAGCTTTCCAGTAGATATATTCTTTGATTTTAATTTAAATATTGCTGATGATGAAATTCGATATAAAATTTTCAATTTTACTTTTGCAGATAATTAATTTGAAGTGTGTTCTGCAGATATTATTGGAGTGATAATCTTATTGAATCAATAAGAAAATTTAAATTCAACATCCATTCTTCATAACTAGGCTCAGCACTCCCATATAATGAATTTGCTTCAATAACAGCATCTTTTATTTGATCTGTCCATTTATTTAATAAAGAAAGGATATAGTCGTTATTGAAAAGCTCATTTTGAAAATCATTATCTAGAGTGTAATAATGATCTTTATATTGGATGAAAGCCCCGATAATCTTATCACATGCGGCTGATTTTTGAAGGAGTCCAAAAGAGCCGAATGGGAAACCATTGCAGTCATTTGTTATTTCGTACCATTTGTCTTTGATTGGTGTTACAGGATTTATGTTTTTGTTGAGATTTTCGAAGCTATTATCAAGATCCCATGGAATCAATTGGATTATGTTATTTGAAGGATCTTCATACCAATAGTAGTTATGACTTTCGTAAACATCACCTCCTTGGTGATAAAAATGTAAGAATCCATCGTCATGTGCTATCCTTCTATCTACGACCAAAGTCTTTAAAAAAATATCTTTATCTATCCAGCTTTCAACAAGCTCATTTATCGCAGAATTATTTGATTCAGATAATAACTTAGAAAAAGTTAATATCTTTGAGACGTCCGATACTTCTTCGTTTGTTTTAAGTGCATTTTTAAAATTAATTTCTTCCTGTTTTGAGCCATTTGATTTGATTGGCCAAACTTCTTTGTATAGGTTACCACCAGCATCATCAAAATGCTGATTAGTAAAAGGTCCGTCAATGTTTTCAGTATTAGCATAAACCCCACTAAATACATCATTTATATACACGAGGGCATGGTTGGATCGTGGTGCAATAACTCCAAAATTTCTGTACATGTAATAACCTAATCTTTCTCTCATCTTTGAAGGATCAAGGTTTTGTGAATGTAATTGAAGTTTTTTTAACCCGTAAAATTGTTTTTCCTCATTGAAATTGAATTTTATTTTCATTGACAACTTTGGACACGTCTTATATCCACTTGGATTTGTCCAGTCATTATTAGATAAACAACCTACCCAAGCGCCAATTGATCCCTTATATCTAATGCCAATATTTCTAACAACTTTATTTTCAAATACAAGATGAGCATTGACATATTTTTCTAGTGCTGGGTCACTATTTATTTCTTCAAGGTCATCTGAGTCAATAAAAATTTCAAACTTATGAAGCTTGTCCTGGTTATAAATGTATTCTGATGAGTGAGAATCGAGATATTCATACTCATCTAATGATGCTACTCTTTTATCAGAACTTTGTGTCTCATTATATGCTCTAAATAAGTCGCATGAAAATAAAGTAAAACTGAATATCAATAGAAATTGGAAAGCTCTGCGCATGTGGTGTTATTAAATAGCACTGTATCTATTAAGGTAAGATATTAGAATAATCTTAGTATTCAATTACCCTTTAAAGAATCAGTTTATTTATTCCTATAAGTACTATTGTAAGCGCTTTTTTATATATTATAAGTCATTTACTAGTGATTTTATAACACTAATATTCTGAAGTATAATTTATACTATATACTTGAAAATTATATCAATTAATATCACTTCTTTACCCATATGTCAGAGACTATCCAATCATATCAAAGCAAAAATAAAATCCGGATAATTACCGCGGCAAGCTTATTTGATGGACATGATTCTAGCATTAATATTATGCGGCGCATCTTACAAAGTAGCGGTGCCGAGGTTATTCATCTTGGACATAATCGAACCGTTCAGGAAATCGTTAATTGTGCTATTCAAGAAGACGTGCAAGGAATTGCAGTTAGTTCCTACCAAGGTGGGCACATGGAGTATTTTAGCTATATGATAGATTTACTGTCCCAACAAAATGCTGAACATATTAAGGTATTTGGAGGAGGGGGAGGAGTTATTACAGGTGAAGAAATACGCAAATTAGAATCACGTGGAGTGACCAAGATTTTTTCTGTGGATGATGGTGCTGAGATGGGGCTCCAGGGTATGATTAACCACATTTTAGAGCATTGTGATTTTGATCCTTTAGATTTAGGGAGTATTGATATTAACGGAATATCACATCGAGATCCTGTTACCTTAGCTCGGTGTATAAGTAGTTTGGAGAATAAGGGCGCACAGGTGAAAGAAATTATGGAGGCAATGACTTCTAAGTCTGAGACAACCATCCCTGTTGTTGGGATTACGGGAACAGGTGGGGCTGGAAAAAGTTCGTTGACCGATGAGTTGATTCGACGTTTTTTGTCTGAGTTTCCACAGAAAACAATTGCAGTCGTATCGGTAGACCCATCACGGATAAAAACCGGTGGAGCCTTATTGGGCGATCGTATACGGATGAATAGTATCGATACCCCTCGAGTTTATATGCGTAGTATGGCCACGCGAGCCTCGGATAGATCGATCAGTGCTGCATTAAAGGAAGTGATTCATCTTTACCGGAAGGCAGGCTTCGATCTCATTATCGTAGAAACGAGTGGAATTGGGCAGAGTGGAGCAGAAATAGTAGAGCTGACGGATATTCAGTTGTATGTGATGACGAGTGAATATGGAGCGGCTACACAGCTCGAGAAAATTAATATGTTAGACTTGGCGGATTTGATCGTGCTGAATAAGTTTGAGAAGAAAGGTTCCAAAGATGCCTTGCGGGATATTCGTAAGCAGCTGCAACGAAATTCAGGGCAATGGCAGACTGATTTGACCGAGATGCCTGTTTATCCCACTATTGCATCGCAATTTAATGATGAAGGAGTGAATCGTCTTTTTAGCGCATTAATAAAAAAAATAAAAGCGCAATATGGGCTTAATTGGAGTACTATAGTGTACATACACTCGGAGCCAGCTACTGAAATTCAAAATCAAGAAATTATATCAGCAAAGAGAGTTAGATATTTATCTGAGATTGCGGAGACAGTGCGTAGTTATCATAAATGGGTGCAGCAACAAATATTGGTGGCGACCAAGTGGGGTCAACTTAAAGGAACCATTCAGCAGTTGGGACATGAAGGAGTGAAACAATTAGAAACATTGAGTACAGATGAAGAGCTACTAAAACGTTTACGAAAGCTTTTGAATACGGTCCAACAGCAGCTAGATACAGAGTCATTACATATTCTTGAAGAGTGGGACAATTGGTTTGCCCAGCACACTTCGATTCAGCATCAATCCAAAGTTGGGGATGCTGGTATGGATATAGGTGATAATCAAAGAAGCGGGCAGGCATTGTATAAGAAGACATTGAGTGGGCTCATGATCCCGCGAGTGGCCCTACCTAAAACTACTGATCCAGCTGAGCGACTTCGATTCGCCTTTAAGGAAAACATTCCAGGCTATTTCCCTTACACGGCAGGTGTCTTTCCTTTGAAAAGAGAGGGGGAGGATCCAACGCGGATGTTTGCGGGGGAAGGTACACCGGAGCGCACCAATAAGCGATTTCATTATTTGAGCGCCAATATGCCTGCAAGTAGGCTTTCTACTGCTTTTGATTCGGTTACATTGTATGGAGAAGACCCTGAAATTCGGCCAGATATTTATGGTAAAATTGGGAATTCTGGCGTGAATATCTGTACGCTAGACGATATGAAAAAGCTATATTCTGGATTTGACTTGACATCTCCGACCACCTCAGTTTCGATGACTATTAATGGACCCGCTCCTATGATTTTAGCTATGTTTATGAACACGGCAGTTGATCAGCAGGTGGAGCGTTATTTGAAAGCTAACAGTAAATGGGAGAAGGCTGCCCAGCAAATAAAGCAAAAGTTTGAACAAGCCGGATTGCAAGCTCCCGAATATAAAGGGTCTTTGCCGGAGGGTAATGATGGTTTTGGACTGGGTACGCTTGGTATTTCGGGAGATGTATTGGTGGAATCCGAGGTTTATGAACAAATCAAGCGTAAGACTTTACATGCGGTGCGAGGGACGGTGCAAGCGGATATTTTGAAGGAGGATCAAGCCCAAAATACCTGCATATTTTCAACAGAATTCGCATTGAAAATGATGGGAGATATGCAAGCATATCTTACCGAGTATAAGGTTCGAAATTACTATTCAGTATCAATTTCTGGTTATCATATCGCAGAGGCTGGTGCTAATCCCATTACCCAAGCAGCCTTCACTCTGGCCAATGGCTTTACTTATGTGGAGTATTATTTAGCTCGGGGGCTTAAAATTGATGATTTCGCTCATAATCTATCCTTCTTCTTTAGTAATGGATTAGATCCAGAATATGCGGTGATTGGCAGGGTTGCTCGGCGAATTTGGGCTATTTCGATGAGACAAAAATATAGTGCTAACGATCGCTCCCAAAAGCTCAAATATCACATTCAGACAAGTGGAAGGTCACTACATGCCAAAGAAATTCAATTTAATGATATTCGGACGACCTTACAGGCTTTGTTAGCGGTTTATGACAATTGCAATTCACTCCACACTAACGCCTATGACGAGGCCATCACAACTCCTACTGAGGAATCTCTACGAAGGGCCCTTGCAATACAGATGATCATCAATAAAGAGTTGGGCACAGTAAAAAACGAAAACCCGAATCAAGGGTCTTATTTTATTGAGGAGCTTACCGATTTGGTGGAGGAAGCTATTTTACAAGAATTTGACCGATTAACCGATAGAGGAGGAGTACTTGGTGCCATGGAAAGCATGTATCAACGGGGTAAAATTCAGGATGAGAGCTTGCACTATGAAGCCAAGAAGCATTCAGGAGAACTACCAATTGTTGGGGTAAACATGTTCATGAGTGACAATGAGGCACAGGAGGCTGGGACTACCGAACTCATTCGGTCCACAGAAGAAGAAAAACAGCAACAAATAGCACAATTGGCTTTGTTTTTTGAGCGAAATAAGCAAAGCTCGGACGAAGCACTAGACCAACTAAAGAAGGTGGCCCGCACAAACGGTAATATTTTTTCCGAGTTGATGGAGACGGTCAAGGTGGCTAGCTTAGGGCAGATTTCTCGAGCTTTATATGAAGTGGGTGGACAGTACCGCCGAAATATGTAGGTGAACGGTATTGTCAAAATAGAGGATATAAAAAAACCTAACAGTCTATTGACCGCTAGGTTTGTATCTTAATGATCAAATTCAAACGGATTATTCTTCAACAGGTACTCCTAAAGCTCCACTTCTAGGTGACCAATGTGAGTGCATAATTTTCCACCCCATACTTGTCCTTACCCAGGTTTGTGAAGCTCTTGTTGAATAGGGTATATTTTGCTCCCCACCTTCAAAACTAATACTACCGTCAGTATTGAATACAACTACAGCTGTTGATTGATCAGCGTCGAATGTGACAGAATGATTTGACATTATAAATTCATCAAAGTCCCAGCCATCACCAGAGTTTTCAATATTATCTTGTGTTTGGACAATGAGATCAGTCCCATTTGAATTGAAAACTGTTGTTTCAAAATCTGTACTCATGAAAGCATTAGCACCCTCAAAATCATTGTTGATATAGGAAAGTTGAAAATTTTGGGATTGTTCGATTAATGTTTGACTTAGAATAGCTTCATCTTCTAGCCCATCAACTAGCATTGGTTCGGTATTAGATACACAACCTGTGAATAAAAGCACGGATAGTAAAAGCAAGTGTCTCATTGTAATGTTATTTGGTTAATAATAATGAGTTTATAGAAATTAACATTTCCGTTGGAATATCCCTAAGACATTGGGGGCTAATTTTATGATTTGAAATAATTAACGTCCGTCACAACTCGCCCGTGCATCAATATCTGATGTCAAACGTATGTTAGCTATGCCAATATCTGCCATAGTTTCGGATTTGATCATAAAAGCTGAGCTTATAGCCGACATGTCAACTCCTAGGTCATCAAAACAACTAAGGCTTACACTGAATCCATACCAATCTGAATCTAGCTCAATGGGCAAGGTGGCATCACAGTTGGCATTCTCGTCGCATTGACCAACTTGAATGGTAGCCGTACCACTGAAGGACTTCGCACTAAAGCTTAGTTCCATGGCTCCATTTGATTCTCTTGCTAAGCTTGTTGGAGAAGCTGTCGATATTCGCACATAATCTCCGTTGGTTTGGGTCCAGTTGATGCGGAGGGCATCCTCCTGGGCTTGATAGTCTGTTTTGCTTACGATAAGTCCCCCAACTGAGGTCGGATAGCTGGCAATCTGTTTATCGAGTTCACCCGAATCTAGCCATAAACTCCATGGTGCAATTGCGGCCCCTTTGGTAAAGAATTCCCCAGTGGAAGCAACGGCAGTATTTTCTAGACCCGAAACTTCGGGTAGGGTTGAAAGTTGTTCTTGACTGGTATAGGATAGACCGTAGCCCAACTCAAATAAGGTTTCTGAATTTTCAGATACCAAAGCAGAAGCTGGCCAACTGAAAGATAAAGAGCCAGTGAAGTCATAGGACGAATCTGCCTGAAAGAGTAGATCAGCTACACCACCACCTTCGCTTCCTGGTAACCAAGCGGCAACAAAAGCATTGGAATTATTAATTTCTGGATTGGTCCACATTGGGCGGCCCGAAAGGAAGACCGATACCACTGGGATTTCTTGTGACTGGTAGTCTGCTAGTAGGGTAACATCAAATCCGTTGGGCTCAAAATCGAGATGTTCCCGATCTCCTTGAAACTCTGCATAGGGATCTTCTCCATAGACCGCGATTACGGCATCTACGGTTGAAGGTACCTCGCCCGACTCTGAGTAGAAGATCTGGCCGCCGGATTCATTAACTAGCTGGCGGATGCCTTCTAGGATGGATTCACCATTGGGGAATTCGTCGTTGGTATGGCCGGTTCCTTGCCAAGATAGCGTCCACCCACCACTGGATTTGGAAATACTGTTGGCTCCATCTCCAACCACCAATATGGTAGAACTGGGGTCTAGTGGTAAGGTTTGTCTGTTATTTTTTAGTAATACCATTGATTCTCTGACTGCTTGTCGAGCAATGGCGCGGTGTTCGGCTAAGCCAAGTTGTGACTCATCGCCAGCATTCATTCTTTGACTGGGTAGTCCTTTTTCAAAAATACCAGAAGCTAATTTAACGCGAAGGATTCTACGAACCGCATCGTCGAGTCTTTCGATGCTTATGGTGCCATCTTGTACCTGAGTCAAGGTATTTTCGTATAAGCCCCTCCAGCTGTCGGGTGCCATAAACATATCCACGCCGGCATTGAAGGATTGTGCGCAGTCGGTGTTGGTGCATCCAGGCACCTGACCATGTCCATTCCAATCGCCCACAACAAAACCATTAAACCCCATTTTACCTTTTAGTACGTCGGTGAGTAGTTCTTTGTCGCCATGTAATTTTCGACCGTTCCAGCTGTTGAAGGAGGCCATTACCGTTTGCACACCTGCGGGGATAGCACTGTAGTATCCAGCTGCATGGACATCGCTGAGTTCTTTTTCGGATATTTTAGCATCGCCTTGATCTACCCCATTTTCGGTAGCCCCATCCGCCACGAAGTGTTTGGCACTCGAGATAACGGTGCCTTGACCCATAAATTCATCGGTTCCGACTGCACCTTGTAGGCCAATCACAATTCGGTCGCCATACGAATGTACAATGGCTGGGTCTTCGGAAAATCCTTCATAGCTTCGACCCCATCGCAGGTCCTGTGGGACAGCTAGGGTAGGAGCAAAAGTCCAATCGTGTCCTGAAATGGTTAGTTCGTGAGCGGTGATTCGAGCGATTTCTTGGATTAAATCAGGATTGCGAGCCGCGCCTAAACCGATGTTATGAGGAAATACAATTGCGCCTTCTAGGTTTGCATGCCCATGAACCGCGTCTATACCTAATATAATAGGTATAGCTATTTCAACACCTTGGGTGTCGATGGAGGCCTCGAAGTAGGCATCTGCCATTTCAACCCAAGTGTTGGTATTAGCGTAGGGAAGCGGACCTGGTGCGGAATTCCCACCACTTAACACTGAACCTAACCTATATTTTTTCACCTCTTCGGGAGTAACCGATGAATTGTCGGCTTGAATAATTTGCCCGACCTTTTGTTCTAGAGTGAGTTTGGGTAGTATCTCATCGATTTGCGCCTCAATGGCGGGGTCTAAGGGTAATGGTTCTAAGATAGTCCAAGGGTCCTGTGGCGCATTGGAGCAACTGCCCATTATCAATATTAAAACCGAATAAACGAGAAAATTATGACTTATTATATACATTCGATGTATGATTTAACAATTGTTAAGTAATTAAGGATTAAAGGATAACCATTAATTGTGTTATTTTCCTTAGATGGAGAATAAAAAAGGGTAGAGATGAGATTTTTTAAAAGTTATGATATTGGTAGTTGTATTTACATGTTCCTAATACTGTTTTATGCGCAACAAGTAGTTGCTCAGACTATATTAGTTGATGAAAATATGTCAGATTGGGATGATATTGCGGAATATACCCAAGAGAGCACGGGAGATTTTGGAAGTGGAGAGTTAGACATCAAAAGTGTAAAAATTTATGATGATGATAGATTCATTTATTTTCTTCTACGATTGAATTCAGAAATTCTACTCCAACAATTCAATGATTTGAGTCTTTTGATAGATACGGATAATAATAGTAATACAGGCGTGGAACTAGAGGATATCGGTTATGAATTCGAATTTAGTTTTGGAGATCGAGAAGGTTATGCTTATTTGGATGGAGTGACTTCAATTAGCTCCTATGATGTAGGCTTAGTATCTGCGCCCACAGTCACGTCTGATTTCTTTGAAATAAAAATGGATAAGAATTCAGAGATAAATGGAAAAAAATTATTTAGCTCTGATACTCTTGCATTTTTTTTTAGAACTCAAGTGTCTGGTGGTGATTTAGCACCTGATGACCCTTCGAGTTTTTCATACACTTTTAAGAATGGTAAATCAGCCTTTAATTCATCTATACATTTAGATAGAGAGACTGAATTTGATTTACGATTCTTATCCTATAATGTATACCGAGATTACTTATTTAATCTTGAAGCTAGAGATAATTTTAGGCGCATATTCCAATTTATCGAACCAGATATAATTGGACTTCAAGAGGTATATGATAATTCTGGCACAGATGCGGCAATCCTTATAAAAGAATTTTTAGGGGGTCAATGGTACAGCGGTGATGTGGGAAATGATAATTTATTAGTAAGTCGATATCCTATTCTTAAGCAAAAAGAGGTAAAAGGTAATGCAGCTTATTTAGTCAAAATTGATAATATATCTTTCCAAAATGTTTTGGTGATTGTTGCACATCCACCTTGTTGTTCAAACGATCAAGGTCGTCAAGATGAAATAGATGCATTTATGGCATTTTTAAGAGAATCTAAAGATGGTGGAGAATTTGATATAGCTGAAAATACTCCCATAGTAATTATTGGCGATATGAACCTTGTAGGTCTAAATCAGCAGGTCAAGACAATGCTTACAGGAGATATCATAAATGAAATTGAATATGGCCAAGATTTTTTACCTGACTGGGATGGAACAGCATTAGAAGATGTAAAACCCTTTAATCCTGGAATGCCTACAACATTTACTTGGTATAATGAAAATTCTTCTTTTGGAGCAGGAAGATTAGATTATATAGTGTATTCGGGTTCAGTTTTAGAGTTAGGAACTAATTTTTCATTGCATAGTAAAACATTACCCCAAGAATTTCTTGACACTACTTTTTTACAAAGAAATGATACCTATGAAGCATCTGATCATCTACCTATTGTTGCAGATTTCAGAAACAAAGAAGTAACAAATTCTGAAGTAGGTAGCATAAAATCACAATCATTTAGATTGCACCAGAACTATCCAAATCCATTTAACCCATCAACAACCATCTCATATACAGTCGATAAACCTTCACATATTGAACTTGTAGTAACAAACAGTATTGGACAAGCTGTATCAACATTAGTAAATAGAGTACAGCAATCTGGAAATTATACCATCAATTTTGATGCTTCAGGATTATCAAGTGGAATTTATACTTATTGGTTAAGAGTAGACGGGCTCCAATTAAGTAAGACAATGACTCTTGTAAAGTAGGATGAATAATTTCTGATTAAACGGGAGTTGCATTTAACAGACTTATCAATCTTATTTAATTACAACACTGATTATTGATGGAACTAATAATTGCTTCTAAAGTTTATGTGATAGTCTTTGGCTAAGATAAAAATCTCTAGATTTTTTAATATTCAATCATAGCTTTTATATGAATCTTATAATTATAGGCCATCCTGATAAAGCATCCTTTTGCTACAATGGTATCCTTAAAACGATAACAAAACGCTTCGATTACTGGTCACAGGAATATAAGGTTATTGATTTATATGAAGATAAATTTTCACCGTCGAGATGGTATAAAAATCAAGAAGATGTTAAAAAATATCAAGATTTAGTCAAGAAATCGACTCGTATCTACTTCATTTCGCCCGTTTGGTGGTTTCGGTGTACTCCATTACTAGAAGGTTTTTTTGATCAGGTTTTTTCACCAGGTTTTGCTTATAAATTTATGCCATTAACTCAGACCTATGGCATCCCTATGCCTCTTTTAGGGGATAAAAAAGTTCGCACTTATTTAACCCACGGCTCCCCGAGGTTGCCTGTACTCACCTTATATGTTAATTCTGTCAGACTACGCTTAGAGATGGGTGTTTATTCTTTTGTATTTGGGTGGTTCAAAACTAAAACTACACAATTTTGGAGTGTACCCTTTATTTCAAATAAAAAACGTGTAAAATATTTAGAGCAAGTTCGAAGACATGTAGATAAAGATGTTAAAAAAGACGTGGCAAGAGTAAAATAGGAAAGTGCTTGTTATATTCCGTAAGATGACTTTCTGAGATATAAATGATTTGTATAATGTGTTTACATTGCATTAAAGGCTCATAGCAACTCGATTAATTATATTACCTAATATTATTTGGCCAATGTTTTGCAATTGTTCTATACTAATATGGTTTAATGAATCTTAACACAGTATAAATTAATTATGCGTTTAAACGTTACTTCTATTTTATTTGCTCTCAGCTTAATTCTAGGTATACAGCCGCTAAAAGCTCAGGTGGTAGATCCTGCCTTGGCAGGTATGTCTGCAGAACGGTTGGTCCGTTACACCAATTACTTACAGCAAGAAATTGACGCCGGAAAAGCGCCTGGTTTTGTGAGTATGGTGTATCGTAATGGTTATCTGGCTCATTATGAGGCGTTAGGCTACAGCAATATTGACGATCAAAAGGCTATGATCGCAGACAATATATTCTTTATCCAGTCTATGACTAAGGCGGTAGTATCAACAGCTTTTATGATGCTCTACGAAGAAGGGCATTTTCAGCTTAACGATCCGGTATACTGGTATTTACCCGAATTCCAAAACTCCAGGGTGACTTTAGACCCATCCGAAGGTAAGCGAGGAGATACCGAGCCAGTCAAGGGACCAATTCGAATTATTCACCTGTTGAACCATACGTCTGGGTTATCCCATGGGCTAGGTGCCTCTCAATTGGATCAAGACTACATGAAAGCAATGTATATGCAACAACCAGTTACAATTGCCGAGCGAGTTCAGGCCATGGCCTCTCTTCCTTTAATTGGGCATCCTGGTGAACAATGGTACTATAGCGCATCTCCAGGAGTATTAAGCCGGTTAATTGAGCATTTTTCAGGAATGACCACCGCTGAATTTTTACAGGAAAGATTATTTGATCCTCTTGGTATGGAGGATACGGGTTATAATGTGGACGAAGCAAAGCATGATCGAGTAGTGGCTTTGCACAATAATAATAAGAAGGGGCGTATGGTGTTAAGTCCGCGGCAAACTTCAAAAACAGGTAATACCGTGTTTGGAGGAGGTAATGGTCTATTTTCGACAGCAGGTGATTACCTAAAGTTTTGTAGGTTGTTTCTGGAAAACGGAAAAGCTATGGATGGTACACAGCTATTAAGCCCAAAAACAATTGATTTGATGGGTCAGAATCATGTTAGTGATTTATACCAATCGCCTGGCTATGGTTTTGGTTTAGGATTTGCCGTTATTACTAATTTAGCAGATACCAAAGCATTAGGGTCTGTTGGGCAGCTTTCTTGGAGCGGTGCGTTTCAAACCTTCTTTTTTATTGATCCTGCAGAAAAATTAGCAGCGGTGCTTATGACACAAATCGAACCGTATAATGGTTTTTATGGCAGTAAAATGCCTCAATTTGTATATCAAGCGATTGTTGATTAATGGGAAAATATTACGCTGATATTCGAAAATGATAAACTAGGGAATGAAATCTCTAATACTCAGCATATTACTTATTTCTACTCAGCTTCACGGCCAAGACAGTAGCGCTACAGCACTCCCGTTTTCTAAGGGTGTCAACCTAACAAACTGGTTTCAAGCTAACTCCCCTGGCAGCATAGATTTTTCTAAATATACTTATGAAGATTTTTCTGATATAAAATCCTTAGGTGTAGATGTTATTCGCTTACCTATAAATTTACATTCAATGACTCAAGGTGCCCCTGATTACTCATTAGATCCCTTGTTTTTGTTCTTTCTGGATAAGGTGGTTGATTGGGCAGAGAAGTTGGATCTTTATCTCATTTTGGACAATCATACCTTTGATCCGAGTGATGCTACAAACCCACAAATTGGTGAAATTTTAAATCCAGTTTGGCTGCAAATGGCTCAACATTTCAATAGCCGATCAGATAAAATATTGTATGAAATTCTTAACGAGCCTCATGGGATTTCTCATGATCTTTGGAATTCTATACAGGGTGATGTGATCCAAACCATTCGTTCTGTCGATACAACCCATACTATTATAGTGGGTGGAGCAGATTATAATAGTTACAATAGTTTGTCTAAGATACCCGCCTATGAAGATGATAATCTTATTTACACTTTTCATTTTTACGATCCTTTTGTACTCACACATCAGGGAGCAAGTTGGACGACCCCTTCTATGACCGATTTAAGTGGAATACCTTTTCCTTATGAGGAGGGTGCTATGCCTAGGTTTCCAACATCCTTACAAGGGACCTGGGTTCAGGGGGCATTTAATAACTACAGTAATGAAGGGAATGCCAACTTCATAAAGCAGAAAATTGATATTGCGGTAGCATTTTCGCAACAAAGAGGAGTACCGGTATTCTGCGGAGAATTTGGAGTATATATACCAAATAGCGTTAATGAAAGCAGGATAAATTGGTACAAGGTTGTGGTAGACTATTTAAATGAATCGGGTATTGCATGGACTATGTGGGACTATCATGGTGGCTTTGGAGTTTTTGAAGAAGGTGGAGAGGGCTTATTTGATCACGATCTAAATGTACCCTTACTAGAGTCACTGAGTTTTAATATTCCCCCACAGACCGATTACAATATCAGTCCCGATAGCAGTGGCTTTGAATTTTATACGGACTACATAGGGCAAGGAATTCAAGGTTTACACTCTATAAATAATGGCTCGCTAGAGTTCTATCATTCTGAGACGAAATGGGAAGGCGAGTTTAGTATATACTGGGCTGGATCTACTCAATATGAATCCATTGGATTTGACTTAGTCCCAAATAAAGATATGAGCGAATTGGTCAATGCATACGAGCTCTTATTCTATGTAAAGGGAACTGAACCGACATCCTTTGATCTTAGGTTTATTGACACAAAA
>Ga0181553_10002506_pt1 | contig 16142 bp, 10 predicted proteins | sample 011ome_17_FD_133753 | JGI IMG/M metagenome (GOLD analysis project Ga0181553, IMG submission 133753) | Coastal salt marsh microbial communities from the Groves Creek Marsh, Skidaway Island, Georgia - 011502XT metaG (megahit assembly) | ecosystem: Environmental > Aquatic > Marine > Intertidal...
CTTTTAATTTCTAAGAAACAATCCGAAAAAAGCTATTGGAAAGAAAAAATGTTTTCTGAGGAAGAACCTGTTTATGTTACAAGCAGAATTGGTAATTTGAGAGATCATTGGCAAAGCGATTATGGAATTGATATGGATGGAATGGTTCGTCCAAAATTAATCCGATTGGTTAATGCTTACCTCGATCAAGGGATCGCAATTAAGGGATTTACAAAGACTAATAAAGGGTTGCTTGCTACAATTATTGAAATTCAAGAGCACAGCTATGCAAAGCTTTTTCATTCCAAAATGGCTATTAAATTACTGTATAAACAAGACAAATCTTTGTCTGATTTATTACGTTTGATAGTGGGAGATGAACGCTATTATGAGCAATATTTAATAGACCAACAATTCACTCATCCCGGTATTTCGGGAATGGTGTGTGCTATTGAAAAAAAACCAGATGCAATTTATGCCAGTCGTTCTATTTCATTATTTGAGTTCATTTACTTAGAATTGTTATTAGAATTAGAGGCATTAGAAGAGTCTGTGAATTTGAATTTCAGGCCATTGGTAATTGGAGCCGATTTTGAACCTGAAGATATTTTTCGAGAAGTAGATTCTAATAATTATTGGCAAGTGCTAGAGTTGTGGCATCAATCTTTTGAATTGATGTTTCACGATCAGGTTTTGGCTGGAATAAAATATGGTAAACAAGAAGAATTAAAAGAAATTACCTCTCAAGCCTTTTTTTGTATTGATGATAGGGAAGAGAGCATAAGGCGAAACATTGAAATGTTATTTCCTCAATGTCAAACTTTTGGAACGCCTGCTCATTTTAATATTTTGGCAAAATTTAAACCAGAAAATGCTCAATTTGCCACCCAAATATGTCCAGCACCTGTTTCACCAAAACACTTAATTAAAGAAACAGACAGAAAAGCAAAGTTTAAAACAGACATTCACTTCAACAACAATACTCACGGTTTTCTAGTGGGTTTTATTGTTTCGCAAACAGTAGGTTTTTGGTCTAGTTTAAAATTAGTACTCAATATATTCAACCCCAAAGAAAGTGTAGGGCAGTACAATGCTCCAAACGACCACATGGATTACAATTCTACCTTAATTTACGAAAATGAAAATGGTCAGGAAGAAGAGAATTTAATTATTGGTTTTACTCCGGCAGAAATGACTGAAATAGTAAAAGGGGAGTTGTCAAAATCAGGATTAACCTGTGACTTTGCTTCCTTAATTTATTTTTTTGGTCATGGAGGAAGTAGCACCAATAACCCTTACTTTGCGGGGTACAATTGCGGAGCTTGTTCGGGGCGGCCAAGTACTGTAAATGCTCGATTATTTGCTTTAATGGCAAACCGAAAAGATGTGAGAATTGCCTTAGAAAAAGAAGGGATTTCAATTCCAGAAACCACTTATTTTATAGGAGGTTATCACGATACAACTCAAGATACATTTGTGTATTTTGATGAAGCTTTTGTTCCTGAAAAATTATTGCATGAACATAAAACTAATAAACAAAATTTTGAAGTAGCATTGAACATGAATGCCAAGGAAAGAGCTCGGCAGTTTTTATTGATAAACACTAAGAAATCGGCAAATAAAGTTCATGATATTGTAAAGAAAAGAGCTTTTTCACTATTTGAACCTCGTCCAGAATACAACCATTCCAACAATGCGTTATTCATTGTGGGACATAGAAATCTTACTAAAAATTTGTTTTTGGATCAAAGAGCATTTTTGAACTCTTACGATTACAAATCTGATTTGGAAGGAGAACTCTTAACCCATATTTTGAATGCTGGAACAGGAGTTTGCGGAGGGATTAACCTAGAATATTTTTTCTCTACAGTAGATAATGAAAAGCTTGGGGCAGGCTCCAAATTACCTCAAAATGTAATGGGCTTGTATTCAATTGCAAATGGCGTAAAGGGTGATTTAAGGCCCGGTTTACCCTACCAAATGATTGATGTTCATGACCCGGTAAGAATTCTTACTGTTGTAGAACAAAAACCAGAAATTGTATTGCAAGTGCTTAAAGCCAATCCAGGTACTTTTGGTTGGTACAATAAAGATTGGATGAAGCTAGCGGTTTATAATCCATTTGATAAAGAGCTGTACATTCTTTTAAATGGAGAGTTTCAGTTGTATGACCCAATTCAAAAATCGATACCAAAAATTGAAAATTTTGAACAATTTATTGAAAGCTCTCACAAGAATTTACCTATTCACCAATTTAATTAAGTAGTACAAAATGGAAAATTTATTACCCTTATTTCTACTTATTCCTTTTGTGGGATTTGTAGTAAGTCTTATCATTCCTAGTAAGAATGAAAAATGCATCTTTTTATCCATGGCAATACCTGTCGCAATTCAAGTAATAGTTGCAATTGGTTTCACCATTTATTGGGCAATGTTTGACCAAAGCACCCTAAATATTAAAGAAATAACACTTTACGACAATGAACATTATAGCTTTTTTATTGATTTATTATTTGATAAAGTAACAGCCACTTATTTAATAATGTCCAGCACACTTACTTTTATGATTGCAATGTTCAGCCGAGCATACATGCACAAGGACAGTGGTTACAAACGATATTTCAATACTATGATGCTGTACTTCTTTGGAGTTCAGGTTATTATTTTCTCAGGAAATTTTGAAACAATGTTTGTAGGTTGGGAAATTTTAGGGTTGTCTTCATTTTTGTTAATAGCTTATTATAGAGATAGATATTTACCAGTAAGAAATGGATTTAAAGTTTATTCGATGTATCGATTGGCAGATATTGGTATTTTACTTGCTATGTGGTTCATGCATCAATTGTTTCATGAGAATGTAACTTTTATTCAACTATTAAATCCTGAATTTGTGCAAGAACACATTTCAGGAAAAATGGGAGTAGCAATTTTAGTTTCTTTTGCCATTATTTTGGCAGCAACTGTAAAGTCGGCACAGTTTCCATTCTCCTCTTGGTTACCAAGAGCCATGGAAGGTCCAACTCCTTCTAGTTCTATTTTTTATGGTTCCATAGCAGTTCACATTGGGGTTTACTTAATGCTGAGAACGTATCCATTTTGGAGCAACCTGCTATTTGTTCAAGTAAACGTTATCCTCTTGGGGTTGTTTACTGCTTTTGTTTCTACAACAATAGCAAGAGTGCAGTTCTCGATAAAAGCTCAAATTGCCTATTCGTCCTTAGCTCAAATAGGAATTATGATGGTGGAAGTGGCTCTTGGTTTTGAAACTTTGGCTCTTATCCATCTAACAGGAAATGCATTTTTACGTTCGTATCAACTGTTAATTAGCCCATCTATTGTTACTTATAAGCTAAGAGATCAGTTTTTTAATTATACCGAAACAAAAGTTAAGGGTATGAATACTTGGCAAAAAAAATTATACAATACCCTGTATGTATTGGCCTTAAAGGAGTTTTATATGGATAATTACATTTATAAATACCTTTGGTTTCCGTTTAAGAAAATAGGAGGGAGACTTTCTAAATTAAACACGAGAGTGGCAATTGCTATTTTTATTGTAATTGGTTTTATTGCAGGATATCTATTCTTTTTTTACGATTACGACCATTTAATATTTAATCATTATTTACCAGATGTTTTTGGATTAGTTGCCTTGGCTTTTGTTTTAAGAGCTTTTACAATTCGAAAACATCCTTATGGGGCATGGATTCTACTTATTCTTAATCATTTTCTCATTGCTTTATCTGTATCATTCAATGAGCACTTTGATTGGATAGAAATAGTTTTTTACCTTTCGGGAGTTTTAGAAGCTGGAAGTATCGGCTTAATAGTTTTATATTTATTGGCTAAAAAAGAGAAATACAGTTTAGATGATTACTACGGACACGCCATTGAGCACAAATACAAAGCTATTATTTTCTTGTTAAGTGCATTAGCATTAGGAGGTTTTCCTATAACTACTACTTTTTTGGGAGAAGATTTACTTTTTTCTCATGTGCATCTCAATCAGCCTTTTTTTATGGCTATGCTAGCAGTGAATTATGTGATTTCAGGAATTGCCATCATGCGGATTTACGCAAGAATATTTTTAGGACCCAACCATAAATGGTATCGACCAGAGGCAAGACGGTCGGCTTAAAACAACAAAATAAATTACAACAAATTTAACCATATTAATATGAAAACAATAGATAAACCAAAAATAGGGATAGAAGGATTAAAAGCTCATTTTAAAAGTGACGTTATTTCAGGACTTTTAGTATTCTTATTGGCTTTACCACTCAGTTTAGGAATTGCAAAAGCAAGTGGGTTTCCTGCAGCAATGGGAGTTCTTACAGCCATGATTGGCGGAATTTCTACCGCTTTCTTCAATGTATCCATTTTATCTATAAAAGGACCTGCAGCAGGATTAATTACTATTGCAGCAGCTTCAGTTTTGGAATTAGGAGGAGGAGAATTAGGTTGGCAAATGGCCTGCGGAGTAGTCGTGGTAATGGGATTATTACAAATACTACTTGGATTTTTGAAAGTTGGCTCATTAAGTGATTTCTTTCCCCACTCAGCAGTTCACGGAATGCTTGCAGCAATAGGGATTATTATCATTGCAAAGCAAATCCCTGTTTTATTAGGTAACGACCCAGTCAGTTACAAAGGCGAAGGACCAGTTGAATTATTAATGAATATTCCTAGATTTATTCTAAATGCTCACTGGCATATTGCTACAATAGGAATTATTGGTATCATTATTATGTTTGTCTTCCCAAGACTTAAAATCAATTTTTTGAATAAAGTACCAGCTCCCATGATCGTTTTGATAGTAGCTGTTCCATTAACCGTAATTTGGAATTTCAGCCAAACAGAACCCGAATATTCACTAGTCAAAATCGGAGATTTTTGGGGGAGTTTGGGAATGAATGCTAATTTTTCGGCAATTGGCACCTTTGTGTTTTGGAAATATGTAATTATGTTCTTGTTTGTAAGCTCTTTAGAATCTTTATTGACTGTAAAAGCAATTGATGGATTGGATCCTTACAACAGAAAGTCTGACTATAACGGAGATTTAATTGGCCAAGGCGCTGGGAATGTGTTAACAGGTCTTTTAGGTGGTTTGCCAATGATTTCTGAAGTTGTAAGAAGTTCGGCTAACGTAGGATTTGGTGCAAAAACTAAATGGTCCAACTTTTTTCATGGAGTATTTTTATTATTAGCTATGATATTTTTAATTCCTTTTATTGAATTAATTCCTAATTCAGCTTTGGCGGCAATGCTTATTTATGCGGGATACAGATTGGCTGCACCTAAAGAATTTATTCATATCTATAAGATTGGTAAAGAACAATTTGCCATATTTTTGGTTACCATTTTTATTACTCTTGCTGAAGATTTATTGTTGGGTATTTTAGCAGGTATTTTGGTTAAATTTATTTTTCATTTTATCCATGGAGTAAGACTGAACAATCTATTTAAAGTAAAAGCAATTGTTACAACTAATGGAACTGTTACCATTCTAAAATTAGAGGGCTCAGCAATTTTTTCTAACCTTATTTCCTTCAAAAAACTACTTTCAGCTGTAGATGAAAACAACCAAATTATGATAGATTTTTCTGAAACCAACCTTGTAGATCACTCGTTCATGAGTTTTATTCACCATTTTAAATCAGAAAAAGAAGCTATGAATAGTTCGTGCCAGTTAGTTGGTTTTGAAAATCACAAGTCGTTTTCTGATCATAGATTTTCTACAAAAAAATTAATAAAATAATAAGTAAAATAGTTCAAAAATGAAGAATGTTCTAATAATTTCATTCCTATTTGGTAGTTTGGGAGTAGTTTCGCAAAAACAAATTGATAACCAAAATGGAGCTTGGCTCATGTATTTTGGAAATCATAAATTAACAGAAAAATTCAGTCTTCATACAGAGTATCAATGGAGAAGAAGCGATTATTTCAATAATTGGCAACAATCGTTAGCCAGAGTCGGGATTGACTATCATTTTAATAAACAAAATTCTGTAACTGCAGGTTATGGCTGGATTGTTTCTTATCCTTATGGAGAACAACCGATAGGAGTTACCAAAAATGAACATCGAATTTGGCAGCAGTTCTTGAATCAATCTAATTCGGGTCGATTTTACTTGAATCATAGATATAGACTAGAGCAACGGTTTATAGAAAAAGCTTTCTTAAATTTCAATAACGAAAAAGTAATAGAAGGGTTCAATTTTAGGCAAAGAGCAAGGTACCGTTTTATGGTAAGTATTCCTTTGAATCACAACACCATGAAAGATAATACACTATTTCTTGGTGCTTATAACGAAGTATTTATTGGATTTGGTCCTGGAATTGGTAAAAATATTTTGGATCAAAATAGGCTTTTCGGTGCTTTGGGATGGAAATTTAATTCCAAAACGAATCTGCAAGTTGGTTATCTTAATCAAATAATTGTCAAGTCTGATGGTATACAAATTGAACGAAATCACAATTTACAATTGAGTTTGACTCATAACTTTGATTTTTCAATGAACAAATAAGGTGTGTCATAATGATTCCCCATCTTGAAGTTTTTTTTAATAAATATTTTTCTTCACTTTCTTTCTCAGTTCAATAAATTAATATTCCTTTTAAATTAAAATCGTTAACTTTGTAATAATGAAAAAAAAAAAATACATACTCGCATACTTACTTCTAAGTATTTATAGTTGTGTTTTTTTGCATTCCATTGTTCCCCATACTCATCATTCTTCAGATCAAATTGATAGCCCACTGGGAATACAATCAGTAAAAGCTACAAATGAGTTTAGCTTTTTTGACAACTTGTTGCATCATCATGAACATCAGGAAGATAATCATGAATTATATGATGAGTATACCAATGAATCAGAAGTTGAAGATATTTTTATAAATTATGTAAAACAGATTTGTTTTACACTTAATTTTTCAATAAATGATTCTGTTTTATTAGATGAAGAAGAAGCTTTTTTATCTAATTATAATTTTTCCTATCAAGGAAAAACACTGTCCTCACAAAAATATAGAGGTCCACCAGTTTTTATAGCTTAATTCCCTTCCAATATTTTCGTTTTAATGATGAAATAAAACTATTCTTTGTAAAAATTGTTTTGTCTTAATCAGCGTACATGAATGGTATTGGATAGATTATGGAATTAATTATATCTCCACAAAAAATCAAATTTATTATTCCATCGTTGTTTAAATCTATCTAAAACAATATTAGATGTTCGAAAAAATTATCAATTTCAGTATACAAAATAAGTTAATTGTTTTACTATTTACAGCTTTTATTATAGGCGCGGGTACCTACTCATTAATGAATACACCCATTGGCGCAGTGCCAGATATTACCAACAACCAAGTTCAGGTAATTACAACTTCAAGAAATTTAGGAACTCAGGATGTAGAAAAATTTCTGACTTATCCTGTAGAGTTAGAAATGGCAAACTTGCCAAATGTGACCGAAATCCGTTCTATTTCTAAATTCGGTTTGTCGGTGGTTACTATTGTCTTTGATGATAAAATTGGTACTTACTTACCCAGACAATTAATTGCTGAAAAAATAAAAAGTGCCGAAGAAAAAATTCCTGCAGGCTTTGGAAAACCATTTATGGGACCCGTAACCACTGGGCTGGGCGAAATTTATCAATATGTAATTGATGTTGATTCTGCATACATAGATCAATATTCCATTACAGATTTAAGAACCATTCAAGATTGGGTGGTAAAAAGACAATTATCCGGAATTCCTGGTGTAGTGGAAGTTAATACCTGGGGAGGTTTCTTAAAACAATATGAAGTAGCCGTTGATCCTCAAAGACTGCGTTCTATGGACATTTCTATTACCGAAATTTTCTCTGCTTTGGAAGTAAATAACAGTGTTGCGGGTGGCGGATATATTGAAAAAGGAAACGAAAGTTATTTTATTAGAGGTGAAGGTTTGGCAAAATCTATTGAAGATTTGGAGAACATAGTGGTATCCATTAGAGAAGGACAACCTATTTATATCAAAGATTTAGCAAAAGTTGGGTTTGGTGATGCCAATCGTTTTGGTGCAATTACAGGAAATGGAGAAGGTGAAAAAGTACTTGGGCAAGTTATGATGCTAAAAGGTGCAGATTCCAAAAAAGTGATTGATGCAGTGAAAATTAGAGTAGCAGAAATGCAAAACACCCTTCCCGAAGGAATACGAATCAATGCTTTTTTGGAGCGAAGCGAACTCATTGCAAAAACAACTTTTACTGTAAGCGAAAATCTGATATTAGGTTGTTTGATAGTGATTTTTGTGGTAGTGTTACTTTTAGGAAATTTACGCTCTGGATTAGTGGTTGCCTCCGTAATTCCATTGTGTTTAGCATTTGCACTTACCTTGATGTATATTTTTGGTGTAGATGCCAATTTGATGAGCTTAGGAGCAATTGATTTTGGAATTATTATTGACGGGGCAGTTATTATTGTGGAGTTTATCGCTTTTAAAATAACCTCCGAAAGATTAACGATAAATAACTTACCACAACGAGATCAAAAAGCATTTATTGATAAAGTTACTTTTCTAGGAACTTCAAAAATGATGCGTTCAGCTATATTTGGACAAGTTATTATCATCATTGTTTTCATTCCAATCCTCTCTTTAGTGAATGTGGAAGGTAAAATGTTTAGACCAATGGCTTTAGTATTTTGTTTTGCTCTCATTGGAGCTATGCTACTTTGCCTTACCTATGTTCCTGTAATGGCTTCTATATTTTTGAAACCAACAAATCCAGATAAAAAGAACATTTCATTTAGATTAGTCAATTTCCTTGGAAGAATATACGAGCCAGTTATTTTGTGGGCACTAAGAAAAAAAGCGATAGTGTTAACTGGAGCGGGATTATTATTGTTAATGGTATTTATTTTGTTTGGAAGAATGGGAGGGGAGTTTGTTCCAACCCTGGATGAAGGGGATTTGGTAATTCAACCTGTACTAAAAACCGGAACTTCACTTACAAAAACCGTTGAAACCACTACTGAAATTGAGAAGATTTTGATGACCTTTCCCGAGGTGGAACAAGTTGTTTCAAGAATTGGAGCTGCCGAAGTACCCACCGATCCTATGTCAATGGAAGAAAGTGATGTGATTATAAAATTAAAGCCAAAAGGCGAATGGGTTACGGCACATTCTAAAGATGAATTAACCGATAAATTTAAAGAAGCATTGACCGATATTGCCGGGATAGATTATGAATTTACTCAGCCTATTGAAATGAGGTTTAATGAATTAATAACTGGCGTGAGAGCCGATTTGGCTATTAAAATATTTGGTGAAGATTTGGATGTGCTTTATCAAACTGCATCAAAAGTTGAAAAAGCTATTCAAAATGTAGAAGGAGCTTCTGATATTTCGTTAGAAAAAGTAGCAGGATTACCACAAATGACTGTGGAATATGACCGCAAGAAAATAGCGAAATATGGCATAAACATAGCTGATTTAAACAATACACTTACCATGGGGTTTGCAGGGATGACTGCCGGAACCATTTTTGACGGAGAAAAGCAGTTTGATTTGGTAGTACGCTATAATGAGAAGGATAGAAAGGATATTTCTAACATAGAAACAGCCTCAGTAAGATTGCCAAACGGAAATACTTTGCCATTCTCTGAGTTTGCTAAAATAAGCTATACCAAAGGACCAGCAAAAATATCGCGAGACAACACCAAAAGAAGAATTGTGATTGGAATCAATGTAAGAAACAGAGATTTAGAGTCTGTGGTTCAGGATGTGCAAACTATTATTGAGAACGACATAACAATTCCTAAAGGATATACAGTAGAATATGGAGGACAATTTGAAAACTTAAGATCCGCAACCAGTAGATTGATGGTGGCTGTACCTATTGCCTTGATTCTCATCTTCTTTTTACTCTATTTTGCTTTCAATTCAGTAAAAGAAGCACTGATGATTTATAGTGCAATTCCTTTATCTGCTGTTGGTGGAGTGTTGTTTCTTTATATGCGAGATTTACCATTTAGTATTTCTGCTGGAGTCGGTTTCATTGCATTATTTGGCATAGCAGTTCTAAATGGAATAGTATTAATAGAACAGTTTAAAGAATTAAAACACGAAGGGATGACCAACATTAATAAAATAATAATAAAAGGAACAAGATTAAGATTGAGACCAGTTTTACTAACTGCCTCAGCTGCCGCTTTAGGATTTTTGCCAATGGCAATTTCAACCAATGCTGGAGCAGAAGTACAACGACCACTTGCCACTGTGGTAATTGGCGGATTAATAACAGCTACATTACTAACTTTGGTGGTATTGCCAGTACTTTATGCTATGTTTGACAAAAAGGGTGTACGAAAAAAAATTAGGTTAAATAAAGTATCCATGTTGCTTATATTTATTGGTTTAGGAGGTGTTTCTCAAGCTCAAAATGTAGAGATTTCTCTGGAAAAAGCCATAGAAACTGCAATCGCAAACAACAAAGGATTACAAGCATCTAAACAACAAATAGATAAAAGTAAACAACTTGAAGGAACTGCTTTCAAAATTGACAAAACAGATATATATTATAGTTTTGATCAAAATAATATAGCTCAAAACAACTCTCCATTGAATGTTTTTGGAATAAGCCAAGCGATAAAATTCCCAACATTTTATTCTTCACAGAAAGAAGTACTGATACAGCAAACAAATCTTTCTGAGTATTTATATCAACTGGATGAACAAAGTATTAAAAATGAACTATCTAAAGCTTATTACACTACAGCTCACTGGCAAGAAATGGTAAAAAATTATAGTTACTTGGATAGTGTGTATCAAAAATTTGCCATAGCAGCCAAACTTAAATTTGAAGTTGGAGAAACCAACAAGCTAGAGCATTTGATAGCTCAATCTAAATCAAAGGAAATAGGGGTGACTTTATATCAAAGTAAGATGAATTATCAAAAATCTATCGTCCAATTGAACAAATGGATTCAATCGGATACTGTTTTTACTGTTCTCAAAGGCAAAAAAGCCATGGTGAATTTAATGCCATTAGACACAGCAAATAATCCTTTGCTTCAATACTTGAATCAATCTATATTGTTAAGCGAAAGACAATTGGATGCCAATAAAAAGAATTTGTTACCCGATTTAAAATTGGGAGTATTTCAAGGAAGTAACGATGGTTCAACGCCTAATCGTTTTTACGGTTTCGAAGCAGGAATTGCAATTCCCTTGTTTTATGGTTCGGACAAAGCACAAATACAAGCTTCTAAAACGGAGATTTTAATTAAAAAGAATGAGTTAGAAAATAGTTCCATTCAAATTCAAGCAAATTACCAAGTTCTAATGAATGAGTTAAAATCGTACAAAAAGGGAGTGGATTATTTCACTGATTTTGGTGAGGGATTATATACCGAAACCCTTTTGAATGCAAATAAAGGGTATCAAGCAGGAGAAATAGATTACCTGCAATACATTACTCTCCTAGATTACGCAAATACAATAAAAATCAATTATTTACAAAACTATTTTTTCTACAACCTAACAGTGATAGAAGCCAATAATATACTTAACTAACCTTATTTAATATCATAAAAATGAAAACATTAAACTATATATTCCCGTTATTAATTCTGCCTTTTTTGGTTTCTTGTGGTGGAGAGAAAACCAATGAAGTCACAGAAGTAGAATCAGAAAATAAATCAAACGAAATAATTATAACTACTGCTCAATTTGAATTGGGTAAAATGGAACTAGAATCTTTTACAAGCCAAGCTTTTCATCAAACAGTTAAGGCAAATGGAATGCTCGATGTACCACCAGAAAATAAATCAACGGTAAGTGCTTATTTTGGTGGGTATGTTAAGGATATTTCTTTATTGCAGGGACAAAAAATAGCAAAAGGACAAACATTGTTTACACTGGAAAGTCCAGATTACATAAAAGTTCAACAAGATTTTTTAGAATCTAAAAATCAATTGAGTTATTTGAAATCGGATTATGAAAGACAAAAAGACTTAGCATCCAGTAATGTAAGTTCACAAAAAACTTTTCTCAAAGCAGAATCTGAGTATAAAACAACTTTGGCTCGATACGAATCATTAAAAAAGACCTTGGAATTAATGAATATAAATTCCAACTTAGTAACAGAGCTTAATTTACGTTCAATGATTGCAGTTCGCGCACCAATTTCGGGATACGTAACATCTGTATTAGCCACAAAAGGGATGTTTCTTAATCCATCGGATATTGCAGTTACCGTGATGAATGTAGATCACATGCATGTAGAGATAAATATTTTTGAACAAGATTTAACTAAAGTAAAAATTGGACAAGAAGTATCTTTTACAATTCAAAATATTGCAACTCCTTATAAAGCAAAAGTTTACTTAATTAATAAAGCAATTGATATAGATAAACGGACTATAAAAGTACATTGTCATTTTAATAATGAAAAAGATGCACTTTCGCTTACACCAGGTATGTTTGTGTCTGCCGAAATTTATGCATCAAGTGATTCCTCAATGGCACTCCCAACAAATGCAGTAGTCTCCATTGAGGATAAATCTTATATTTTGGTGAAAAAGGAGGGTAACAAGGATCAGCTATATTTTGAGCAAGTTGAAGTTCAAATAGGTCAATCAAATAAATATTTTATGGAAATACTTAATGCTAAGGAATTGGACGAAAATTCGTTAATTTTAACAAAAGGTGCTTATAATTTAATCCAAGAATAACAAATAAAAAACAACTACCTATGAAAACAAAAATCACTATTGCTGTTAGCTTCATTTTTACAATGTTGTTAATAGGAGAGTCCTGTAAGAAAGAAGAAAAGAGAGAAAAAGGAGAAAATGAGTACAAAGTCAGTAAATACAATGATAAGGAAAGTCACAACATGGGGCAAAACTGCATGAATTGTCACAAACAAGGAGGTTCGGGAGAAGGTTGGTTTAATATAGCATCCACAGTATATGATAGTTTACAAACTTCTACCTATCCCAATTGCACGGTTAAACTTTATACAGGTGCAAACGGAACAGGAACTTTAAAATATACTATTGAAGTGGATGGGAAAGGAAATTTTTACTCAACTGAAGATATTAACTTTGGTTCCGGATTGTATCCAGCAGTTACCAGTTCTAACGGAACCAAATACATGTCATCTTCGGTCAGCATAGGAAGTTGTTCTAGTTGCCATGGAAGTAGCACGGGTAAAATTTGGGCAAAATAAAATTCTATTAAAGAAGACATTGGACAATATGAGTATTTAGCTAAACACTATATCCACCGAAGTAATTGGTTGCGAGCAGCTGTATTGGGCGCGAATGACGGAATTTTATTCATTTCTTTTTTAGCTATTGGGGTTGCAGCTGCGAGTGATTTGAGAGACTCTATACTGTTGGCTAGTATGGCAGGATTAGCTGGAGGTGCATTATCTATGGCAACAGGAGAATTTGTTTCTGTTAGCTCACAAACAGATGTTGAACAAGCAGACATTGAGCGTGAAAAAGAGGAATTGAGAGATTAGGCACACTGAGATAAGGAAATTATGATTATACAGAAAAACAATTGAATCTGACATTCTATGTTTTCGCAAATTGAAAATGATTGAGATGAGCTTAATAATGAAAATAAGTGTGAAGTTTTAATGGGATCGAACCAAAAACTTCTGATATTATTCTGACATTTCCATTTTGGCTGGAAGTTGTTTTTATCTCTAATGATTATTACATCAAAATAAATAGCTATTGTCTAATCCTCAACAGCACCCTGAACCGGGAGCACACGTATTTCCCTTCTCGTTTGATCCTAATTCAGAAAGTGATACAGAGATTTTAGGAAGGGTGATTCCACAACTATCTTCTGCTAAGCATGCGGTTTTTGTCTGGGTCAGCAAAAAAATGCCTTCCGAGTATGCGAGACCAAATTTTTCGATAGTTTCTCCCTGATACTCAACCTCTATTTCTTCATCGGATAAGTGAAGTTGTTGTTCGCTCATTTCGATAATCGACAATAATTTACTTGCTTTCAGTCGGTGATGAAAATCAATGGATTTCCACAATTGCAACCCAATTGTTTTTTCTTTCCGTACCATTCCACCACAATCAATGAAGCTTTTTTCTATTTGACCAACTTCAGTTACATGAAAGTGTGAAGGCACTGATGTTCCGTTGGGGAGAATAAATGTAAGCGTATCCATACTCAAAAGTTGTTGTTTTAATTCTGATAATTTCATAGTGTGAAAGTAAATAGATGTGATAGTATTTTCATATTTAATTGCAATATTACGATAAAAGAACTAAATCTTCCTATTTGTGGCAATTTTTGTTCACTACATATTGAAATTTTCCTTACCTTAACGTAAATAACAGATAAAATACTTGCATTATTGATAGTAATACTATTATTTTGCGGAGTAAAGTTAGTATTAGTTTGTCTAATTGATAAATAAATGGAAGAAAAAAAAGAAAATAGTCTTACGCCTTTACGAAGGTTTTTGAAGCTATTGAGGAACGATAAACAGGAGATTAGGTATATTTATTTGTATGCTATTTTCAATGGTTTGGTAAATTTATCTTTGCCTATTGGTATTCAAGCAATCATAAATCTCATCCAAGGTGGCGCAGTAAGTACAGCGTGGATAGTGCTTGTAACTTTTGTTATTCTGGGAATTATTTTTTCGGGTATTCTTCAAATTAGTCAATTAAAAATAACGGAGATTCTTCAGCAAAAATTATTTACCCGCGCTGCATTTGAGTTTGCGTTTAGAATTCCAAATATTAAAATGTCAGCGTTGTACAATCATTATGCTCCTGAGCTAATGAATCGTTTTTTTGATATTATTTCGGTTCAAAAAGGAATTTCGAAAATATTGATTGATTTTTCTTCTGCCTCCATTCAAGTAGTATTTGGACTTATATTATTATCTCTTTATCACCCATTTTTCATCATTTTTAGTTTGATTTTGGTTATTTTGGTATGGGCCATTTTTCAATATACTGCCAAAGTTGGTTTAGAAACTAGTTTGGTAGAATCAAAAAACAAATACAACGTAGCCCATTGGTTGCAAGAAATGGCTCGGACCAACATTAGTTTCAAATTGGCGGGAAAAACTTCGTTGCCACTAGAAGTTACAGACAAGCGAACCAATAAATACATTGACGCCCGGGAAAGCCATTTCAATATTCTAGTAAAGCAATATTCACTACTGGTTGTTTTTAAGGCTATTGTAGCATCTGGTTTGCTTATTATTGGGAGTATGCTTGTAATGGAACAGCAAATGAATATTGGTCAATTCGTTGCAGCGGAGATAATTATTCTTTTGGTAATTAATTCAGTAGAAAAATTGATAGTTAGTCTCGAAACAATTTATGACGTTCTTACCTCTCTGGAAAAAATTGGTCAAGTTACAGACTTAGAACTAGAGAATCACGAAGGCCTGTGTATTTTGGATAACATGGACGACAATGGACTCAAAGTGGAATTAAGCAAGGTAAGTTTTGGCTACACACAAGAAGATTTATCAGTTTTATCAGACATAAATGTTGTGATAAATCCGAACGAAAAAGTTCTTTTGTACGGAGACAATGATTCTGGTAAATCAACTTTGATGTACCTAATATCTGCCTTGTATGTTCCTGCTTCTGGATATATTGCCTACAATGGTTTACCTCAAGGAAATTTAAAATTAAGTACGTTAAGAAACGTTATTGGAGATTGCTTAAGAGAGGAGTTATTGTTTGACGGAACTATCTTTGATAATATCAAAATGGGCAGAGAGAAAGCAACTTTTGAAAACATAAAGTGGGCCATTAAGAATATTGGACTAGAAGAGCACATCAAAAGATTGCCGAAAGGATACGATACCATGATTGACTCCAGAGGACAGAAGTTTTCGAAGGGAATAATTGATAAAATATTATTGGCTAGAGCTATTGCTGACAAACCAAGACTTCTTCTAATAAAAGATGCTTTCGGTGCTATTTCTCCAGACGAAAGAAATAGAATATTAAATTTCTTAACACACAAAGATCGTTGCTGGACCCTTATATTGGCATCATCTAATGAAGCTTTATGTCAAAAACTAGACAAAATCATTGTTTTGAAAGAGGGAAGAATCGAAAAAATTGGAAGTTACAATACTGTAAAGGATTATTTATAAGAGAACAGAATTATGCTA
>Ga0181553_10002513_pt1 | contig 16103 bp, 32 predicted proteins | sample 011ome_17_FD_133753 | JGI IMG/M metagenome (GOLD analysis project Ga0181553, IMG submission 133753) | Coastal salt marsh microbial communities from the Groves Creek Marsh, Skidaway Island, Georgia - 011502XT metaG (megahit assembly) | ecosystem: Environmental > Aquatic > Marine > Intertidal...
CTATGATGAGTTTGGCATGAAGGATGAGATGATTCCTATTGCAGATAAAAAGGTAGTTACTGATAATCCAATTGAAGATGCTGGACTAATTGATGGTTATGACTGGAATGAGTTTGGTCGTAAGTCTGAAGATGGAACTTTAGAAGCAGAGAAAGAAGATACTACTGCTAAAGAGTATGAGAAAGCTCCTAAAGATGTTCCTGAAGATGACTATAACTATGATGGTTCTGTAGAAAAGAAATCAAAGTATCCAGGCTTTCATAGACTTCCAGGTCAAAACTTCTGGACACTAAACGAGAAAGACCCATTCTGGCAAACAGAAGAAGGTGGTAAGGCAGCTGAAAAAGAGTGGGGTTCTAGACCATCTTTTGTCAAACAAAAAGAAGTAGAAGAGTTTGACTTTGACGGATTACTAGGCAGACTAGGTTTTAAATAATCTACTTGGGAGAGTTAGTTTTAAACTCTAGCTCTCCATTCAAAGACATCAACTTAATAAAAGCACTACGGGATAAACCATATCCTTTTGCTTTTGCATCAATCTTTGCTAAATCTTTTTCGTCTATTTTGATATTAATTTGAATAACCATACCAGTATTATACACCACTTCTTTACTGTTGATATGATATTATTTGAATTTGTGAGTGGTCACTAAGTTTTTTTCATACTCCTCTTTGAATAGCCCCGCCACTCACACCTCAAACTTATGTTCTAAGTCATCGGTTAAGTGAACATCGATGTATCCAGTATCAGACCAGTATTTATTTGTAGCTAATCCTACAATTTGCTTGTCATCTTTATAGTAAATACCATTCAGACAATCAAACAGTAACTTGCAGTAGTTATCTATGTCTTTGTGATTGTTTGCATATTTGCCCATGTGTTCGAGTTTCTTTTTCTTTGACCATGTGCGTGGCATAGGTACAAAAAAGTTTACACACGCCTTAATTTCGGACTCATAGGGTGCAACATTAGAGTTTGCGGTTGCCATTTTCATAGCTTCCACAAACTTTTGATGATTTTTCCCGTAGTAAGTAGACCATCTAGATATGCGTGGTCTTGATGCGGGAGTTGGTTCTACATTAAAGCGAACTTTCACTTCTTGGTAGACTTTTTAGTTGTAGTTTTCTTTGCTTTATCTTCTTTATTATCTACCCATCCATCTTTTTGCATTGACTTCTGGTTAGTTTTCTTTTGTGGTGGCATTGTATAAGTTAACATTATTTACTCCCCGCTAAACATTTACCTGCTTCTTTACATTTTGGTTGTTGTTTTTTTGGACAACTTGGACAAGGTATAAACCCTGCACTCTTTTTATATGCTTTCATTGTATTGTTTCCTCGCTATGTCTATCTTCAAAAGTTAAACCAAACAAAAACGATTGGCTATTCATTTCAAAAATACATTCTTTTAACTCTTCTGCAAAATCTTTATCTTCAATTTGCTCTAATAGTTTAACAAATCTACCCATCTCAACTGAAACATTTGATTGATGTTCGTTGCTACCATCGAACTCTTCAAACTCTTCTTCGTTAATTACCACGCTTTACAACTCCAATAACGAGCAGTCAACTTGCTTGGCTTTTGTGTATCGCACTTGTGTCTTGCTCTAAAAGATTTGCGTCTTGCTGGGTTAGACTTTTTAATCTTCATGTTAGGGTCACCAAAGCGTATTAGTTTTTCAACTCCCCCTTCACACGCCTTGACGACAAACTTTTTGGAACCGCCTGTTGTTCTTCTAGGTTTATTACAAGCCATTCTCTTCTTGTCTACTGGTTTATTTGCCATATTACATTCCAAGTTTTTTGTTTAGTTTAACAAAATCATAACCTTGTTTCAAGAAGTATTCTCTTATGACATACTTGGTAGCAGGTGACACTACTCTTTTGTTAAAGATAGTTTTCATGTAGTGAGTACATGCTTCTAGTCCTCTGTGTTCTGCACTATTCCACATACCTGCATAGTCTGTTCTGTTGTCTGGTTTGTAAGCTATCTGCTTCTGTGTGTTATCTCTGTTGTGATGTTTCCTTAACTCTGCAAGGAACTCAGGAATAGTAGGTGGTCTAGTCTGTCCATTATCTATCCATTCCTCTTCAACTTTCAATACAAATCGTAATGCGTTCTCAGGTAATCTACCTAAGTCCTCTGCAAATCTTTGTATTAATTCAACCTTGTCTAGTGATGACTTAACAAAGTATCCGTAATGCATGATTGACCATTGTGCTATGTCAGTAGCAATTAAACTTAAATCTATTTTCTCGTTTGCTTGGTACATAATTTATCCTATTTGTTTATTGATGTTAATAACTTTGGCTTCTTGTAACTTCTGTCTTATCTCTGCAAATGATAAGTCTTGTGTTGGTTCTTTGATGTGTCTACCTGTGTATTTATATTCAGGGTCTATGCTAATCCATGATTGTTGCAGATAGAAATCACATGCCTCTTCAAAAGAAATCTTCCAATGAGTTGCATATCTTTCTAGGTTTGCTAGTAGACCGCTCAACATTCTGTTTGTCTTAATAGGTTTCTTAAGCATCTTTCTATGTGCTAGTAACTCAGTAATAATATCTTTATCGTATTCGTTATACTTTTTTAAATCTAAAGTATTAGTATTTAAAGTATTTGTAGTAAGAGTATTAGTAAGAGTAGGCTCGTTACGAACTCGTAACGAACTCGTACCGAACAACTCATCATCAGATAATGTTTCTTTATTATCTTGCAGTACAGAATTATTCTTCTTTGCTAACTCTCCCCCGAGTTTTACAAACTGTTGTTCTGTTAATTCTATTGTTCTAGATACTGTGTTTCTTTTCTCATCATAACCAAAGAATAAATGTAACTTGTAAGTTACTCTTGTATTGTTATGTGTAACTGTAGATAGTAGTGAACCACCTGAGTATTTCTCTACTTCCATATCAGTATGATTGATAATGATATTATCTATGATGCTCATATAATCTCCTCTATATTTGGTATGGCGGGAATCTCACCCGCCTATATTAGAATGGTATATTATCTTCAAACTCTTTGACTTCCCCCGCACCATTTTCTACATAAGTTTTCTGTTGTTCTGGTTGCTTCTCTTTTTTATCACCAATAGATATGCTAATCCATTTTGTGCCTTTCTCACTTGTTCTAGTCCATGCACTTAACCAATGCTCAACACCATTGATGTTAATGCTTCCTGTTAAGTTAGGATACTTAGGGTTTTGTTTTAACTTCTCAGGGTCTGTAACAAATAGTTTGCCTGTGTTTGTATTATCGTATTCCATTGCATACTCCTTATTAATTAATAGCGGTTACTTAGGGCAACCAATCCCGCTTGTTCTCTTTACCTAACGAGGAAGTAAGGATACAAAAATGAGCATTTTATAGATGACTCCCCCGAATAGCATCGGTAAGCGATACCCCGCTAATTCTCTAGTTTATAATTGGCAACACTACAACTCTCACCAAATTGGTTTTGCACCTTCATTCTTTCAGTAACTATATTATAACCAACCTTTCTTAGTCTGTGTATAACAGCTGACAATCTATAGATACCTAATAACTGCCACGCTCTTAACGGGTCAATTGTATTGTACATTTGTAAATGTTTTAAAAGTCTTTCGTCTTGTGTTTCGCTCATGACTTACTCCTTTGTTTCATCTTCTGTCTAAACGCTTTTAACTCTGCACTTTGTTGTTCACCAATAAACTTAATGACAGAATTACTATGCTTAATTGTTTTTATTTCTTCTGCTAATTCATCATATCCGTAATCGTCTTGGTCAATTGCTATCTTTTCAAAAGCATTGTGATACTTTGTCTGTAGCAATTCTCTTTCTTCTTTCTCTGCTTCTGACTCTGACTTCGGCAATGACTCACCACGATAGATATACAAACCTAGTCCATGTCTAGCAAAGGCTTTAGTAATTGACCTTTGTATTGTATCGTTGACTTGTCTTGAGTCTATATTACCTAGTGGTATTGCTCTGTTTCTATTGTCCATGATAGGTAAGTATTCAATGTGTTCAACTCCATTGATAGTAACGCCTGTCTTTACCCATGCTGTTCTACCATCATGATGATAATTCCAACCATCTGCATTCTCATAGACTGTGCTTGATACATCATCAAACTCTTGCTTAACCATTCTCCATGCATCTGACCATGATAGATATGAGTAACTACCTTTCTTATCAACATAATCATTTACATTAATCGCATCTAATTTTTTAAATACTTCGCTCATGTCTTTCTCCTTTATTGTCTAGTGCTATCTTCAATGACTGTTCGTCATGTTCTTGTTGATACTCATCTGACTCCATGATTTTATTTACAGCATCAACAAATTCTTTATGCATTTTCATGTCATAGTTTCTTGCAGTTTGTAATGCAATCGTTTGAAATAAACTGTTCATTCTTCTTTCTCCTCTTTCCACTTTCGTATTAAAAATAATTTATTAACACGCCAATAAGTTTTTAGTGTTTTAAACTTACATGGTATTCGATACCATTTACATTCTTCTTTGTGTGCCATGTACATCTCATTAACATAGGCACGAAACGGACTACTCTTTGACATCATTAACCTCATACCATAAGTTATGGTTGTCTGCTGTATCTCCGTATTTATCTACAAATTCTTTTAAGTCCATCTCTTTAGCATCTTCTTGCATGGCTAAAAAATAATTACTCATTACGCTCATTCTTCTCTCTCCTCTTTTTCTAATTCAAGTGCATCTGATATTCTGCATAGTGCTTTATCCATTGCACCGCTTTCGGTATATGCTGTAACACTAAACAACTCAACTCTATCTTCACCTGTTGCAAACCTCCAGTAGATTTTCCAAACATGTTCGTTGTGTTGTTCTGCGTACAGTCTGTTATAAAACTTTTCTTTATTCATCTTCTGCTTCGGAATAGAATACAATTTCAATGTCCGCTCCTAGTTTAGATTGTAAAAACCAAGACCATTCTTTTGATTGGTTGCCAAGTCCTTCAATAACTCTTTCTCTTAATGTTTCTAAATCATCTTCTGATATAGGAACTCTGACAATATCTTCTGGTCTATCATCTCCATTAAATTCTGGATGTCTGATATAGTTAATGTCGTCTGTTCTGCTTTCCATTTTGTTCTCCTTTTTTATTTTGGTAGTTTAATTATACACCTAATCTATATCGTGTGTAGAATTTATTTTATTATTTTCTTCAACTATCTTAAAAAATTCCCAAGTAATCCATAGTACAAATATAGCTAGGAACAATTCCCAAAATGTAATTTGCATGTCATTCTCCTAATGTAAATATTCCATCAAACATTCATAGACAAAACTACTATCTTCATTTAATTCGTCTATCTCTTCGTCTGTTAATTCTCTGTCATAGAGTGTTGCATAAGTTATGTACGCATCACAATAATCTGGATAGTCTGTGTGGTCTATCCCGTCAAACTCTATGTCAGTTATTTCTTTCTTGTCTGCTTCTGTTAATAATTTGCGTGTCATCTTGTACTCCATGCTAACCAGAATATTGCTAATGTAATCATGCCCATAAAAAATAAATGTAACTCAAACATTACTCCTCCTCGTCACCTTGATAATCATCTTCATCTAATCCCGTATAGTCAAACTCAGCAGTACAACTATGACAATAAGCATAAGGTCTACAAGCATTCATTTCTGCAATCTCAATTAAATCTTCAACAGAAGTAATCTTCATAACGCCTGCTCTAATAGTATATGTGCCATCTTTAAGTTGAGGTCTAACATCAAACTTAACTCCATCTGCTACTGGTACTAACTCTATATCTGTATCACCACAATGCGGACAACATTTCATATTTATTTCTCCTGTTTATATTTTTTATATGCTTGATAAACTGAGGTTGAACTTGCTTCAATACCTTTATGTAATAAAATCCAATCAGCTATTTCTTTATAAGTGAAATTTTTATTGTCGTGCAATTCAATAATTGTAGGTGCTAATAAACTCCACTTACTTATTCTTTGTTTTACTTCTTCTTCTTTTGCCATTTCTAATAGCTCATTAAAACTAGCAATGATTGATTCTGTTGATTGTTTCATATTCATTTCTCCTATTTGTTTTTGGTCGGTGGGTTTTTAAACCCACCTTATTAGTTACACTCTTATTAAAATCCAAAACTTGCTAGTCTTACTTTGTGTTTGTAAACATATTCAATTGCTTCAATCAATTCATCTTTTTCTAGTTTGGTATAGACTCCTTGTTTGTACCCTAGTTTGTATTTGTTTACTAACTCATCTCTTTTTTCTTGTGTCATTATTGTATGTGTCACAAATTTATCTTCGTATTTTGGGTAATAATGTTTTGTCATTTATATCTCCTATTTGTTTTTGGTATGCTCAGTATATCATAAGTAAATAAGAATGTCAACTATTTTTTTTAGCGTCCATTGACTGTCCATTTACTGTCCATTTACTGTCTATTGTTTCACGATCCGTTTTATGTTATTAAATTTTTTTTTAAAAAAGTATTGACAAAGTAAATAATAGGTGTATAATAGTATCTAACTAAATAAGAAAAGGATAGTATTTATTTGGAAAGAGTCGTCTAAAAGTATATATGTAATATGTTAGGTTTTAGCGGACTGCTCTATTTAGCGATAGAGTGCAGAAAGATATATACAACCGACCTTGTAAATCGCAAACATTCTAGACTAGGTTGTGTGTTGGGTAGGTAAGACTCCAAGTTTTCATCTTGGCAATGTGAGTTAAAGTCCCACCTCTTTCCCAAATAAGTATTACCTTTTAATTTGCATGACATGAATAACATTAAATTCAAAAAGTCACAGGGATTTTTTTTAAAATAAAAATTCTCCCTACAAAATTTTTGCTTTGCCCTGTCGGTCAAAGCGGTTGGAAAGGTAATCCCTGCGGGATTGGTTTTGCTGACACAAGGTCAGCGGGAAAGGTATCAGCAAGAAGCTGATAGAATTGGGTGCGAAAATCGGGAAGCGTTTAACTTCCCGAGAATCTTATGCAACTTTTTTCAATTGCTCTTGGCACTTGATGAGATAGTCAAACGCTCTGCCACTTTGTGCTGATGCTTTAAAGATTAGATTATTATCATTCTCTAATGCTTCCAACCAGTTATTCAAATACTTCGCATGATTTTCTAGTGGTTTCTTTTCAACGCCTAAATGAACTGAAAGAAATGTGCTTCCAATCTCTGCAACTAATTCCTCAAAAGCGTATTCGGTTTTGTTGGTTGATTGTTTTCTGTCGCATCTGGTTTCGTGCTTTGTCCAATGTGTTAATTCATGTAAAAGAGTTGCGTAATAATTTTGCTCTGCTGTAGCTCCGTCAACATCAAGAAAAGATTTTTTGTTTGGCATGTTTATATAATCCATGCTTGGAAAATAATAAGCTGAGTTTTCGTTGTGTTGAATCGTTGCCCCAGTATTCCAAACAAACTGCTCAACATTTTTAAAGTCCTCAAACGCTCTGCCGTTCTCTTCTGGTTGTTGATAATCCTCTAACTGTTCCTCATTAAATACTGCGTAAGTTTTTAGCATTGGGATTTTTTTATCTTCGCCACCCTCTTCATTTTCTTTGACCAAAGTTTTATAGAAAATAATTTGCGTTGCCTTTGACCCTTTGCGAACTTGTCTGCCTTGCTCAGTCCATTGTTTGTATGTTGCCCACTTGTCTGAACTTGCACCGCTCATCATTAGCAAGATTGGATTAATACCCTGATAGTAATTTTTAGTTACTGCATTTTTTGGAAATCCTGCGTTGCCACCTGCCCACGATTTAATCCAGTCTTTGCCATTGTCTTTCATTAAGTCAATGATTTGATTTGTTACTTGCTTTTTAAATTCTTGTGCTTTCATTTGTATACCTCTTTGTTGTTTTGGTATGTTTATTATATACCAAGTAAATATAAAATGCAAGTCTTTGCTAAAAAAAATTTGGCATTTTCCCCTGCTGGAAAAATGCGGATAAAGGTATCCTGTCGGATGAGATGCAAACTAAAGTTTGCGGGAAAGGTCTTGCCGTTGGCAAGGTTGTCGCAGGGATGAACCCTGCTGGAATTATCAGCAAAAAGATGCTGAGTTTTTTTTTGGAAAAAAGGTTGGCGGGAATTTCAACCCGCCGAGAGATAAACTTTATTCTTCTACAATTCCACTAATGATTTCTACACTATCTTTTTCAAAAATAAATTCCATCATTTCTAAAACTGTTGCATAGTGTCTAATGGCGTATGGATAATTGTAGACTTTAATTTCAAAATTATTACTGCTGTAATTCTCTTCAAAACGAACACCGCCCATTTCATTAATTAGATTTCTAAGACTAAGAATTTTATTTCTCATTTTTTCTGTGTTCTTTTTTGGTAACTCAAATAAGTATTTTGTAGTAGTTGTTTTCATTTTTGTATCTCCTATTTTTTTTGGTTTTGGTTTGGGGGATTTCTCCCCCGTTAAATTATTTGGTATTAATTTCTAATTGCTCTAAACAATTGTATGCTTGGTTGAGTAGGTCGTTTGCTTCTTCTAATCTTCCTGCCATTAACATCATTTGCATAAAGTCTAATTTTCCTCTAGTAGTTTTAACTAATTTGTGATTAGTCATTTCTTCTACTTTATATGTTGCTTTTGTTTCTACCATTTTTATCTCCTTTTTTGTTTTGGTATGTGTATATTATATCAAATGTATATACTTTGTCAACACTTTATTATAATAAAAAAATCGATAGTAAACTAATCAACAATCGATTAATTCTATAATTGTTTAATAGTAAAAAAATTTTTCCTCGCTCCCTGTCGGTCACTCGGTTGGAAGAAAGGATTCGCTGTTCGCTCACCAAGTGGTTTGCCTGTCGGCAAAAAGGTATCTTCCCTGTCGGTCAGATGTTGTCGACCCACCTGCGTGGTTGTGTGTCCTTGTTGGTTTGGGTTGTGAATCCTGCTGACATTCATTTACAGTTCGTAACGAAGTCGTAACGCAGAGTACAACGCTTCGTAACTAGAGGTTGTTTCCTACCAACTACCCGTTAAACTGATGGTCATTGGGTACCGAGGGGGGACCCACAAACGCAGTTGGGTTATTGTGTATATACTATCCCTAGCACATGAAACAGGATTTGGACTTGGTCGAGCCAAGCAGAGTGTACATCACTACAAGGCTCTTGTTGTTTTTGGAGAGTTTCCGCACTCGAAGCTGAAGTAGTTAACAACCAGTTTGGAAAGATTCGATTTTAGCTGATGAATTGAATTCCGTCAAACTCTAATATTAAATATAAGATTTGTTATTTGTTTGTTTATTGTGTATATTACGACTATGCCTAAATACATAGACCCAAGAAAGAAAAAGAACCCAAGTGAAACTCGTGGTAATCCTGCACTTAAAAAAGGTGTAGTGTTAAACCCTAAGGGTAGACCAAAAGGTTCTTTAAATAAGTACACTTTACTTGCTCGTGAAATGATGACAGAGCAAGGTCCAAAGATTGTAGAAAAAGTAATTGAGAAAGCTATGGATGGAGATGTTCATTGTTTGAAGATGTGTATGGATAGAATCTTACCTGTACAAAAAGCAATTGACCCGAACAAAGCTAAACAACAATCTCAAGTAATTATTAATGTGGGTGCTAGTGATACTATCAAACAAAAGATTAAATCTGTAGATGCTGAAAGATTAATAGAGCCAGAAGAAAAAGATGATGATGAGTTAATCATTGAAGTATCCGAGTCAGTAAATGGCTGAATTAAATGTTGACCTACATCCTGCACAGTTAAGTATATTTAACTCTGATGCTCGTTTTAAGATTGTAGCAGCAGGTAGAAGATTTGGTAAATCTAGATTAGCTGCATGGATATTGTTGATTAAGGCAATACAATCAGAAGAGAAAGATGTGTTCTATATTGGTCCTACTTTTCAACAATCCAAAGATATTATGTGGGGTATGCTTAAAGACTTGGGGCAAGACTTAATTGCACAAGCTCATGAGAATACTGCTGTATTGACTTTAATTAATGGTCGTAAGATATTCCTAAAAGGTTCTGATAGACCTGACACTCTTCGTGGTGTTGGTTTGTCGTATGTGGTGTTAGATGAGTATGCATCTATGAAACCTGTTGTGTGGGAGCAAATTATTCGACCTACTCTTGCTGATGTGCAAGGTGGTGCGTTATTTATTGGTACTCCTGCTGGTAAAAACCATTTCTACGATTTGTACAAAGATTCATTTAATGATAATGATTGGGAGGCGTGGCAGTTTAACTCAACTGACAATCCGTTTATTCCTGAAACTGAAATAGAAGCTGCAAAAAAAACTATGTCGTCTATGTCGTTTAGACAAGAGTTTGAAGCATCGTTTGAAACATTTAGTGGTGGAATATTTGATGAAGAGTGGTTTGAATTTGGCGAAGAACCAGAAGAGGGCAATTTTGTAATTGCTGTAGACCCTGCTGGTTTTGAAGCTGTAGAAAAAGAAAGAAATTTAAAGCGTTCTAAATTAGATGAAACTGCAATTGCGATTGTTAAGATTTATCAAGATAAGTGGTGGGTGTACAAGATACTGCATGGTAGATGGCACATTAAAGAAACTGCAAAAAAAATACTAGATGCAGCAGTAGAGGTAGAAGCAACAAGTGTAGGTATTGAAACGGGTGCGTTAAGAAACGCAATATTACCTTACCTTGAAGATGAAATGAGAAGTAATGGCGAGTATGTGTCAATACATGAGCTTAGACATGGTGGTAAGAAAAAAAATGACAGAATTGTCTGGGCGTTACAAGGAAGAATGGAACATCGTCAAATATCTTTTAATGAAGATGAAGAGTGGAGAGAGTTTATATCGCAGATGGTAGACTTTCCAAATAGATTAGCACATGATGATATGCTTGATGCACTAGCTTATATAGACCAAGTATCTATTGCTGATTTTGCACACTCGATTGAATTGGATGATGAGTGGGAACCAGTAGACGAAGTAGCGGGATATTAACAAAAGAAGTAAACTATAATTTAATTTATGTTATATTACGCAAAAAACTATCCTAATTATGGACCAAAATAAAGAATCACAATATCAAGCATTATCTGGTTGGTTAATGTACCGATTAGAGTCTTGGAGAAATCATAGAGATACTAATTACGAACAGAAATGGGATGAATACTACAGATTGTGGCGTGGTATTTGGTCAAGTGAAGATGTTGTTCGTTTATCTGAAAAGTCTAGAATCATATCTCCCGCATTACAACAAGCTGTAGAAGCTGCGGTTGCAGAATTAGAAGAAGCTACATTTGGTCGTGGTAAGTGGTTTGATTTACAAGATGATTATTTAGACCAACAAGATAGAGATGCAGAGTTTGTACGCAATTTATTACAAGAAGATTTAGAAAAAACAGGTTGTAAAGACGCAATTAACGAAGTATTCCTTAATGGTGCTATTTATGGTACTGGTATTGCTAAGATTGTAGTAGAAGAAAGTATAGAAAGAGTACCAAGTCAAATGCCAATTGAAGGAACAATGGCATCTGAGCGTACTGTTAGTGAATTTATGGGCATTGATGTTAAAGTTGAGCCTATTTCACCTAAAGAATTTATCATGGACCCGTCTGCAAACTCTATTGAAGATGCATTAGGGGTAGCACATGAGGTTATTAAACCTAGATACCATGTAATTGAAGGTATTAAAGCTGGAATTTACAGAGATGTACCGCTAGATGGCGACTACAACATTAATGATTTTGGATTTGACGAAGAAATGCATCAAGCAGATGAGTCTGATTCCGTAAAAATTACAGAATATTGGGGTCTTGTACCAAAACGCTTCCTAAAAGCTAAGGCTGACAAGGATGATTTTGAATATGACTCTAAAGATGAGATGGTTGAAGCTGTTGTTACAGTAGTAAACGATGCATATATCCTAAGAGCAGAAGAAAATGCGTTTATGATGAAAGATAGACCATTTATTGCTTACCAACATGACATAGTACCCAACAAATTCTGGGGGCGTGGTATATGTGAGAAGGGATACAATGTACAAAAAGCACTAGATACGGAAATGAGAGCAAGAATTGACTCTCTTGCACTAACAACTACACCTATGATGGCTGCTGATGCAACTAAATTGCCACGAGGTGTGAAGTTTGAGGTTAGACCTGGAAAAACTGTACTAACAAATGGCGACCCTCGTACTGCATTGTTCCCATTAAACATGGGTCAGACAGATACAGCTACATTTACGCAAGTAAACGCACTAAATCAGATGGTACAGATGGCTACTGGTTCTGCAGACATGCAAGTTGCAGACAGAGCGACATCTTCTGGTATGTCAATGGCACTTGCAGCAAGTATTAAACGCCAAAAGCGTACATTAATGAATTTCCAAAACACATTCTTGATTCCTATGATTAATAAATCATTACATCGTAAGATTCAGTTTGATGTAAACAGATACCCAGTAGTAGATGTTAAGTTTATTCCATATTCAAGTATGGGGATTATGGCAAAAGAACTAGAAATGCAGCAAATGGTACAGATGATGCAATCAATGCCTAAAGATTCACCTGCATTTAACATCTTATTGATGACTATGTTCCAAAACTCTACTATTCATAACAGAGATGCGATAGTAAATAGACTATCACAAGCATTGAATCCGACTCCAGAGCAACAACAAATGCAACAGATGGGTATTCAAATGCAAATGCAAAAAGCACAAGCTGAGATTCAGAAGATACAAGCTGAGGCAGCAGAAGAAAATGCTAAAGCACAACTTCACATGGCAGAAGCACAAAGAACTGTACCAGATGAAGCAGATGCACAGAAGCATGTTCTTGATATGGAGCAAAAACGAATACAAATTGCTAAAGCAAAAGCAGATATAGCAAACAAGATGTCAGAAACTGATAGAAATATTCCAGAAACTGAGCATCTTAAATCTGAAACTGCACTTAATTTAGCAACTGCGGCTGAAAAAGCACAAAAAGTTAACTTAGGAACTAACATACAGTAATGCCAAAGACAGATGAAGAGTTTTTTAGAGATAGACAAGACCTGTTTATGTCAGAAGGCTGGATAGATTTAAAGGCAGAGCTGTTAAATATTGAGAAAAGTGTTAAAGATATTAGCACTATTCAAAACGAAAATGACCTTTATCACGCTAAGGGTCAGTTGCAAATACTAGGTTTGTTATTAAGTCTAGAAGAAGCAACAAAATTGGCGATGGAACAAGCGGAAACGCCCCCATCTTAATAATAATGACCTACAACCCACAATGATGGACAGGAGAAAAACATTATGACTATAGTAGTAAATGACACAGAGTTAAATGATGCGTCTATAACAGAAAGCACAGAGTCTGTAGCTGAAGATACAGTTGAAACTGTAGAAGCTACATCAGAAGAATTAGTAGAAAGTACACCTACTGAGGAAACTGCGGTTGAAGCTGAACCGACAAGTGAGATTCCTGGCAAGTATGCAGATAAATCATTTGAGGAAGTGGTTGCTATGCATCAAGAAGTTGAAAAGTTAAAGAGTCGTCAAGCCAATGAACTTGGTGAGATGAGAGCTTTACTTAAACAAGTACTTGAATCACAGCAACAAACAAATACTGCACAAGCAGTAGAAGAACCAGAGTACGATTTTAGTGAAGCATTTTATGATGACCCACAAGAAGCTATTAATAAAGCAATTGCTAATCATCCTGAAATACAACAAGCTAAACAAGTACAGATACAAGCAAAACAGGCAGCAAGTGTTCAAAAACTTGAATCTATGCATCCAGACTTTAGAGAAGTTGTCGCTAGTGATGGCTTTAATAAATGGTTGGAAGATAATCCAGGTATGAAATACACTTATGATACTGCTGATGCTAACTATGACCCAGTACTAGGAGCTAATGTTCTTTCAATGTACAAGCAAACCAATATGATGGATGCCACAAAGAAAGCACAAGAGAAACAAGACAAGGCTAGACAAAAAGCTTTGAAGCAAACTAGCTCTGAAACTAGGTCTGCTGGTGATTCTACTGCTGGGAAAAAAATATATCGCAGTCAAGATTTAATTGAACTGCGTCAAAGAGACCCAGAAAAGTATGCGGCATATTCGGAAGATATATACCAAGCGTACCAAGAGGGTCGTGTAAGGTAAACAATAGGAGAATATTATGCCATTAGGTACAAATAATACTACTGCTGCGGTTGCCAATAATTTTATTCCTCAGCTATGGTCTGATGAGGTTATTGGTGCATACAAAGCTAATTTGGTTGTTGCTAACTTAGTAACAAAACTTAACCACAAAGGTAAAAAAGGTGATGCAATTAACATCCCTAAACCTGCTAGAGGTTCAGCTTCTGAAAAACAAGCAAATACTCAAGTAACTCTTTCAGCTGCTACTAATGAAGTAGTAACTGTTAGCATTAACAAGCACTATGAATATTCAAAGCTAATTGAAGATATTGCTGAAGTACAAGCTCTAGCTTCTATGAGAAAATTCTACACAGACGATGCTGGATACGCTCTTGCTACACAAGTAGATGATGACTTATTTGCATTAGCAGAAGGTTTTCAAGGCGGTACAGTAGGTGGTACTGGTGCAGCTTCTTTTGAAAATGCTGTAATCGGTGGCGATGGTTCTACTGCTTATACTGGTAACTCATCTAACTCTACAGACATCACAGATGCTGGTATCCGTAGAATGATTCTTACTCTTGATGATGCAGATGTCCCTATGGATGGTCGTTCTTTAGTACTTCCTCCAGTTGCTGCTAATGATATGCTAGGTATCGCTAGATTTACTGAGCAACAATTCATTGGTAATGGCGATGCAATTAAGAATGGTAAGATTGGTCAAGTATATGGTGTTGATGTTTATGTAACATCTAACTGTCCTACAATTGCTTCAACTGATACAACTCCTGTTTCTAACAGAGTTGGTATGATTATTCACTCAGACGCTTTAATATTTGCTGAGCAAGTTGGTGTTAGAACTCAAACTCAGTACAAGCAAGAGTACTTAGGTGACCTATTTACTGCTGACACTATTTATGGTGTTAAAGAACTTCGTGATAACGCTGGTGTAGCGTTTGTTGTTCCAGCTGCTTAATAGTTGACATACAAAGCCCTCTCTTAACCGAGAGGGTTTCAATATGTTAATTAGGAGGTAATATGCCAATATATGAATATCATTGCATTAATAATCATAGCAGTGACCATGTATCTTCTTTTGATGACAGAACACAACCGCAGGTCTGTTCAGAGTGCGGTAAACCAGCAAACTATAAACAAACATTTTGTACTAATGTACAATACGGAATTACATCGTCTGGTAAATCTTGGAACACAACACATGAGTTACGAGATAGATGGAACAAAAGAGAAAACAAAAGACACAATACAGTAGGTAAAAGTTATGCATGACATATTTGATAACACTACAGATAGTTTAGATATAGAAAGAGTCAAAGATAAAATTCGTCAAATTTGGCAAACCATACTTATGCAAGAGTATGAGTCTGAATACGGACACATGAAAGATGACGATGATGACTATAAAAGCATAGATGAATATTGTGCTGAAAACGCATTGTATTTTCCTGGAGATGACAAACCAGAAAATGAAACATCCAGTATTGTTAAGATGCTAGAAGAAATGTTTGACCCTAAAGAAGATTTACAGTCAGTACAATCAGATGGTAAAGCACCTACTTATGGCGGTACACAATTAAAATCAAACAATGAAAAAGGTAATGTAGAAACTACTACATACGAGTACACACATACTAAAACAAGTACACCTTCAGATTCAAGAAGTAAAGCAAATTCAAGCGTTTATGAACATCATAGTGGTAATATAGCACCTAGAAAAGATAGTGCAGTTAAAAGACAATACAAGCCTATGATAGATAAAATTGTTGAAGAACTGTTAGAATTAGATAAAAGACAAGCTGTTGGTAGAAGAAAACAATTATTTAGATTATGAAAATAGGCAGAAAGTTTCCACCAGTAAAACCAGCTCATTGGAGATTAAGAAAATCTAGAGCTAAATATCTTAACTTTAGACAATATAATTCTGAAAATTTACCAGAATATTCTGGACCTTATGAGATTGAGTTAGAACAGAGTACAGAAAC
>Ga0181553_10002525_pt1 | contig 16069 bp, 16 predicted proteins | sample 011ome_17_FD_133753 | JGI IMG/M metagenome (GOLD analysis project Ga0181553, IMG submission 133753) | Coastal salt marsh microbial communities from the Groves Creek Marsh, Skidaway Island, Georgia - 011502XT metaG (megahit assembly) | ecosystem: Environmental > Aquatic > Marine > Intertidal...
AAAAAGACAGTGACGGGTCAATCATGTGCGTCAGATAAAACAGCTCTTGGTTGGGCCCTGTGACCTGCATTGCAAGGATGTTTTTTTGGTCGGTTAAAAAATCGGGGCCCTGCAAATGACGGAATGCAGACCCCTCAAGCCGGGTTTTCAGCTGTATCGGATCCTTTACCAATAGTTCGATGGCGCTCCAACCCAACCGCTTCATGGGCTGATATCCGGGTTCACCGCCCTGCACAATGCGAATCCCTACTTGGGGGCCGTCAGGCGGCATTAGCGTCGCAAGGGGTTGCCCTGCGAGCTCGGGACGCTCTATCGCTGCCGCCAATTCCGCCGGCATGACGCCCTCGTCCACGAGGGTGTAGCCAAGGTAATCCTCATAGGCCTGCTGTGTGGCACCCAGATTTTGTGCGAGCACCCAAACCATCAAGATCGATTTCAGCATGACAAAGCTCTCACTGCTGCCGTTGAAAAAGATAGAGCCGCCCACCGTCGTGTGCGGCGACCACGAACCAGGAACCTTGCATAGCGCCGGGTCATAGTGCCGGGCAATTGCGGCTCTTTCCCACTGCAGCGCTCCATCCTGTCTTATTGGCGGACATCATACCGCCCCTAGCGCCGGTGGTCCGTCACTAAAGCGAGTCAGTGTTGTCACCACCGGCCCCGCCATGAGTGAATGACGCAGCCTTCAAGGCACGCGCGCGGGTGAGTACTGGCAGGTCAATGCACGGTAAGGCCACCTCCCAGATCGGCCCGCTGTCTCGCCGCCATGCTCGCCGGCGACAGATGCGCAGAGCAGGACGCGTCTGCTACTCTTCCTGCACACAGACCTAACCGATGCTGGTCAGGAGGCGCTGAATGAACGCAGTGGTATCCACCATCACAGAGTTGCTGCCCGCCGAGATTATTGACACCGATCCCGAGCAGATCGCGCTGTACTCGCAAGATGTCTTCACCATTGGCCCACCCATCTGCGCGGTCATCAAGCCACGCACCATCGATGAAGTGCAGTCTCTGGTCAGGGCCTGCCTGGAGCGGAACACGCCGATTGTGACCCGTGGCGGAGGCATGAGCTACACCAGCGGCTATCTCGCGACGGCACCCGACAGCGTATTGATCGACATGGCGAGTATGGATGCCATCGTCGAGATCAATCTGGAAGACCGCTATGTGACGGTCGAAGCCGGCTGCAGCTGGCAGAAGCTGCACGAGCACCTGTCGCCACTCGGCGTGCGAACGCCATATTGGGGCACCCTGTCGGGCCGCTTTGCTACGGTCGGAGGTGGCCTTTCGCAGAACAGCATTTTCTGGGGAAGCGGTCAAAGCGGCACGGCCGCTGACAACGTGCTCTCAGTGAGCGTGGTCACGGGGAAAGGCGAACTCATCGAGACCGGCTCGGCGAGCCAGCAGAACGCGGCGCCGTTTATGCGGCACTTTGGCCCGGACCTCACGGGTCTGTTTCTTGGCGACTGCGGCGCTCTCGGTATCAAAGTGCGCGCTACCTTGCCGCTGGTGCCACTGGCGGGCGCCAAAGGCTACACGAGCTTCGCCTTTCAGGAGTCGGGTCCCATGCTGCGCGCGATGGCCGAGATTTCTCGCGAATCGCTGACGACAGAATGCTTTGGTTTTGACCCTTATCTGCAACATCAGCGCATGAAGCGCGCGAGTCTGGCGGAAGATGCCCAGCAGCTCTCGGGCGTGTTGCAAAACGAATCGGGCATCGTCAACAAGATCAAGCAGGGCGCCAAGATCGCGCTATCCGGCCGGCGCTTTATGGACGATGTCGAGTGGGCCATGTTCACCATCAGCGAGGGTCGAACCGATGCCGAGGCGCAGCATCAGGCGCAGCGGGTTCGCGAGATCTGTCTCGCCGAGGGCGGCAAGGAGCTACCCGACAGCATCCCGCGAATTTTAGCTGCCAATCCATTTGGGCCCGTGAACAATATGGTGGGCGCCGAAGGTGAGCGCTGGCTGCCTGTTCACGGCCTTGTACCTCACTCTCGCGCTGCGGCAACGCTAGCCGCCATCGAGTCAGTCTATGAGCGCAACCGCGCAACGTTGGAACAGTTCGGTATCGAAACGGGTTACCTGATTGCAGTGGTCAGCGAGCAGATCACCGTACTCGAGCCGGTCTTTTTCTGGCCTGACGAGCTCAATGCGCTGCACGAGCACAGCCTTGAGAAAGACCATCTGGCGCGACTCAATCGATTTGACGCGGTGCCAGGTGCCTGGGACGCGGTGCACCAGGTTAAGAGTGAGGTCGTTGAGACCCTGTCAGCAGAGGGCGCCAGCCATCTGCAGTTGGGTAAGGCCTATCACTACCACACCGCCCTCAAGGCGCCGGCACTGGATCTGATCAGCGGCATCAAACAGTCACTGGACCCTGATGGCATCATGAATCCCGGCGCCCTCGGGTTGTCCTGAAACCGGAACGCCGACCGGGCTTGCGAGCGAGGCCCCCGACGCCGCGTGGTATATTGGTCCGCATAACAATAAGCATCGAGCCCAAGCAGACGAGGTAGCGGCATGAGCGCCTATATTATTGTCGAAGCCGTACTCCACGACCCGGAAAAATTCAGCGCCTATGCCCGCGCCGTGCCAGCCATTGTGGCGGAGCATGGCGGGGAATATTTGGTTTTGGGGGGCGAGCAGACCGCGCTTGAGGGAGACTGGGGCGCCACTCGCTTGGTCATGCATCGGTGGCCTTCTGCCGAACAGGCCAAGGCTTTTTGGTACAGCGAGGCCTATGAGTCCGCAAAGCCATTGCGAGAGGGCACGGGCGAGTTCCGCGTCATGCTGGTCGATGGCCTGCAGCAAACGCCCTTGGAGTAAGCCGTGATGACACCCTATGCTGCCCTTGCCCTGCAGATGGATTGCCACGCCGTCAACGGACTTGCCGACCGTTCGGCTGTCGAGGCGTCGATGTCATCCACTCTGGATCGGGTCGATCGCTTAATTGCCGGCAGCAAAGGCTTTATCGGCACCTTTAGCGGTGACACGCTGCGGCTAGTGGTATTACCAGAGTACTTTCTGACCAGCTTTCCGATGGGAGAGTCGATCCCCGACTGGCGCACTAAAGCCTGCATTGCAATGGACGGCCCGGAATATCAGCGGATGGGAGAGATTGCCCGCGACCGCGGCGTGTATCTGTCAGGCAACGTCTACGAACTGGATCCACACTTTCCCGAGCTCTACTTTCAGACCAGCTTCATCATCAGCGACGAAGGCGAAGTGATCCTAAGATACCGCCGCCTGATTTCGATGTTTGCGCCTACGCCTCACGACGTGCTGTCACAGTACTGCGACGTGTATGGCGAGGACAGCCTCTTTCCGGTCGTCGACACGCCTCTGGGACGCCTTGCCTGCGTGGCCTCGGAAGAGATCCTGTACCCCGAAGTCAGCCGCGCACTGGCGACCCGCGGCGCGGAAGTGATTCTGCACTCGTCGAGCGAAGTGGGAAGCCCGCGACCCACGCCCAAGAACATCGCCAAGTGCGCGCGCGCCTATGAAAATATGTGCTACGTCGTCTCAAGCAACACGTCGGCCATTTACAACTCCCCCGTTCCCCAGAATTCGACGCAGGGCCATTCCCAGATCGTCGATTACAAGGGGCAGGTCATCACAGAAGCCTATACCGGCGAATCGATGGTCGGAAATGCCACACTGGATATCGAAAGGTTACGTGAAGCCAGAAGCAAACCGGCGATGACCAACCTGCTGGCGAGACAGCGGCTGTCTTTGTTTGGCTCTACATACGCGCAAACACAGTTTTACCCTGAGAATAATCTGATTGATGAGGCGGGTAACACCATCGTGCCCGATCGCTCTCACTTCATGGCGCAGCAGTCCGCTGTAATCGCGGGCCTCAAGGAAACCGGGCTGATCTGACGGGTCAGTCGAGTGTGAGATCCATCGAGTATTGGAAGTGTGCCGGGTTATAGAGCACCACCAAGAAATCCATGATCTGCTCGCTCTCAGCGCCCGTTTTACGATACGAGCGCCGCGTCAGACTCAGCAACGGACTGCCCTGTACCACCCCAAGTGCATTGGCAACCGAAGCATCGGCGGCAACCGCCGACAGCGTCTGAGCAACATGGGTCACCTCCAGTCCTTGCTCTCTGAAGTAACTCAATCGCGGTGTGTGCTGAAAAATACCGGGGTCTGCGGGCATCTCAACGCCAGCAGTCCAGCTGGTGTAATAGCCAAATTTCATGCCATCACGCTCGCGGACCCGCAACAGGTGCAAAGCGCGCTCCCCGTCGTCAAGGCGCAGATCCTCGCGGATAGCGCCGGGAGGCACCCGCATCCCGTAATCGAGAATCTCAGCAGAGGAATTGCGGGCCATGCTCTCGATCTCCTGGAGCATGCCTGTCAGTGGCGCGTGCACTGGCTTTGGCGAGTATTGGTAAATAACGTGGGTGCCCCGACCCCGCCGGCGCTCAACCAGTCCCTCCCCTGCCAGATCGTCCATCGCTCGTTTAGCGGTGATCCGCGAGACCTTAAAAAGCTCGGCTAGCTGCTCCTCTGGAGGCAGGCGCAAACCCAGCGCCAGGGTGCCATCCAAAATTCGTGATTTCAGCAACGAGAACAATTGATGGTAAAGCGGCGTTGGCGATTGCTTTGATATTTGACCGACAAGGTGGGTGGTAAAAACGTCATCCATGAGCTTGTCTCTGGCAACCAATTCGACTAACACCTAATGTTATATCAAAATAGATGTATTCCATACTGGACAGTCATGTTTGTTCACCTTTTGTTTCACTTTGCCAACCAGAATGAACCCCTATCGGCGCGGCTATTTTGATATAATGATATATCTTTAGTCTGTGGGGGCAGATGTCATGGGCATCACTGAACTCGCCGTGCTGCGCTGGCTGCACATCATTGCCATGGTGTACTGGCTGGGTGGCGAATGGGGTGTTTTCAACACCTCTACCCACGTCATCAATCGCGACCTGTCGATGGAAGAACGCCGTCGGCATATGCAGACGGCTTACCACATCGATATTCTTGCTCGCATCGGCATCATCAGCTTGCTACCCCTTGGCCTGCACATGGGCCACCTCTGGGGTGTACAGCCCTATGGCGGCAATTTCCTCGTAGCGGTGTGGGTACTGGCGATCGCCTGGCTGACACTATGCATCTCAGCCTATTTCTACCGCGAGACCGACCGAGGTATTCAGCTCACCCTCTGGGATGAGCGGGTACGCTTTGTGTTGATCCCGGTCATGGTGATTGCGTCGATCAGTTCGCTACTGGGTTATGGGCCATTCAATGTGGGGCCGATGCAATACTGGTTCTCGATCAAGATTTTGCTCTATAGCGTGACGCTAATGATTGGCCTCAAACTGCGCTTCATCATGCGGGAGTGGACCACACTCTTCCGCGTGCTGGCCGAGGGCCCGAATCAAGAGGCAGAAAATCAGTTGGAGAAGAGCCTCGCGCTTGGCAAACGATTGGCCTACTTCTACTGGGTCACGATTGCCTCAGTGGCGTTCTTTGGCGCGACCAAAGCCGTTTAGGCCGACACCGCCTCGATGATCAAAGACGGCGAGGCATGCCATATCGCCTCGCCGCGCTCTACCAACAGTGCTTCAAGTATCTCCCGCACCGTGCGAATGCGGTGTGGCTGACCCACTAACCAAGGGTGAAGATTCAGCGCCAGTAACCGACCACCCTGCTCTCGGCCCTCGTTGATCAGCAGATCCGCTGCGTCGATCACTTGCTGGGCAAAGCTGTCTTCGCTGTGCAGATTTTGGGTGAGCACGAACACATCGTCGAGCTCCAAACATGAGGGCAAGCAGATCATGTCGCCCGCGGTGGTTTTAAAGGTATACGGCAGCTCGTCGTTCACCCAGTCGCACTGGTACGTGAAACCATTTTTCACCAACAGCTCTGGCGTGTTGGCCGTTTGCAGGCGCCCCGGGCTCAACCAACCCTTAATAGATTGATCGGTAAATTGCTCAAGCGCCTGACGCGACTCTGCAATCCAGCCGGCCTCAGTATCGACATCCACCTCGCCGGCATGCACGCGGAGCATGTTCCACCCATGTCCCAACCATTCATAAGGCGTTTGGGCCAGACGCTCTAGTAACTGCGGGTAGCGCTCTGAAAGCGCCCCTGAGATGGCTAGCGACGGACTTGCCTCATACTCGGCCATGAGCTTGAGCAACCGGTAAATGCCCACTCGGTTACCGTAATCCCTCAGCGTGTAGTGGCGCAGATCGGGGTAGGGCATCGTCAGTGCGCCCGGTGGCGCGACCGCAGGCTTGTCGCCCGATAACGGGAAGTGCTGCACCGAGATATTGATCCACAGCGCCAGCGGTTTATCGCCCGGCCAGGTGACCGGTTTGCGATCCTGCAGCATCGACCACTCATAGCGATCGTGGTCCATGCCATAGTGGCGTTGCGGGTAGTCGAGCAGCACGTTGCTCATGCTGGCTGCTCCGCGCCACCACCGATGTGCTTCTGAAGATGAGTGAGTGAATACTCAGCGATCTCTCTGCCGGTGGTCACCCAGACATCGGAATGGCCGGTGATGTATTCGAGCGCCTCTTCAAAGGCGCGCAGCCGATGCGGGCAGCTGACCTGATAGTTGTGAGTGGGGATGCACATGACCGTGCCGCTCTCAGCGCCCTCTGCATAAAGCTGATCAAACGCACGACGGATAATCTCGCCGTAACGCCGCGGCTCCATCTTCTGCACCACATAGGCAATGGTGTCGTTAAGCTCTAGCGAATACGGAATCGACACAAAGGGCTTACCGCTGCGAGTTTTCACCCAGGTGGGCTGATCATCGTGGAACAGATCGCAGGTGTAGCGCCCGCCCGCCTCTGCAAAAAGATCAATAGTGTGGTTGGAGTGCGACAGCGCTGGCGCCAGGTAACCTGCGGGCCGCTGACCGACCGCGCGCTCGATGGTTGCCATGGCATCCTCAATCATCTCGCGCTCCTGATCCTCGGTGAGGCCATAGGTATAGCGGGTGTTGTAGATACCGTGACTGAAGAACTCCCAGTCACGCTCTGCGCACAGCGCGATGATCTCGGGATGGTGCTCGCACAGCGCAGCCGACAAGCTGATCGAGCCGCGCACGCCGTATTTATCGAGCACCCCCATCTGGCGCTGGTGGCCGACCCGGTTGCCGTAGTCGCGGATGCTGTAACCGGGCACCGCGGGGTAAGGATGCGGCCAGGGCTTGCGGTGCGCATTGGTCGGCGGGTCCAGTTCGTAGAACTCGATATTGGGTGCCACCCAAAACGCGAGCCGCGCCCCGTTGGGCCATTCTATTTTTGGCCGACCCTCGTAAGCGCTGTAATCGTATAGATCGAGCTCGGCGTTTTGTGCGCTACCCCTCATCGTCAGCGCTGCTGGGAGAGCCAGTCGAGCACCTCAGTCACCTCCAGTACATCCGCATATTTAATAGCCAGGTCAGTGAGGTTCGCAAAATGGTAGCTCTCGTGTTTGTCCGCGACGCATTCTTCAGGGACGATGGTCCGATAACCCCGTGACAGGGAGTCCACTGCCGTGGCGCGGATGCAGCCACTAGTGGAGCCACCGGTAATGATAACCGTATCCACCTGATGCCAGACACAGAGTGACTGGAGCGCCGTCTCAAAAAAAGCCGAGGGCATCTTCTTGCAGTAAATGACGTCCCGCTCCCGATTGATCTCAAGGCGATCGTCAAACTCAGCGCGCTCGGAGCCGAACTTGATGTTCTGCAGAGAGTCCGGTGTATCGGTGCGGGTACCCCAGATACCGCAGTCCTCGCCCGACTCCATAAACGCTACATAGGTCCAGACCACCGGCCAATCCAGCGCCCGGAACGCAGATGCTAACTGATTGACGTAGTCCAGCTGCTTGGGATCGGTCTGGTAGGCGGTTTTGAACAGGTCGGTGCGGGTATAGGCCTTTTGTGGATCGACGTTGACGAGGATCGCTTTCTTGCCAAACCCGAAGCGCGCACGGCTCGGATTATCCTTGATTTGCTGGTAGATCTGGCGCGCGGTGAGGTCACTGGTTTCCATTGTTATTCCTATTTTGCTGGAGCGCGAGCCGGCATGATATAAAAACATATCATTAATACATAGTGGGACCTGACGCTGCAGATCAGGCCGCCAAAATCGGCAGGGAGTCGCATGGGACACAAGCTTATCCGAGGTGCGATCGAGTACACCAGTCGTAAACGGGAGCGAATGGGCGAGGTTCGGGGGCGCGAGGTATTTACGCTGAGTTGTCAGCCCGATGGCACTGATGTGTTGCTCGCTCACTGCGAAATTGATGACGCGCCCAAGGTCACCCGGGACGTATGCCTGGCCCTGCGTCACGCGGACTCGAGTCCGCTTGATTGTTCAGTCAGGTTGTCTGTCGGCGGACAATTTGAAGGCTCGGGCTGGATGCGCTTCGCCAAGGGCTATGCCGAATGTGAGACCTTCAACGCGAGGGACGGTCGCATCAGTCAGGAAATCGATACAGATGGCAAAGTGGGTTGGCTGCAGAGCCACCCCATCATTGGTGACGCGCTACTCATGCGGCTTTATCCTTTAGAGAAAGGGCCGGGGGTTCAATCGCTCAGCAATATCTTTCTGACTTCACCGGACCATCGCGGCGCCACCGGGCCCTTCTTTTATGTCACAGATTTTGATCTGGTCTACGTGGGTGAGGACGAGATTCAAGTTAAAGCCGGTACGTTTATGGCGCGGCACTTTCAAGTGGCCGGCACAGCTGGCAACCTTCCGGAGGAGCATCCACCGTATGACGTTTGGTGTACGGCAGATGATGACTACCTGCTTCTCAAAGCCAGTGCCGAGGGCTATATGCAAACGCACTATGAGCTGACTCAACTCGATATTGAAGAGACGCCCTGAGGCCAGAAAAACAACTAGCATGCGCCATAACCCAATCGCCCCTGAGCCCAGACCCACAAACCCGCCGTGTTCAACGCCTGACTGACCGAGAGAGACTGACATGTACACCCTTTTGCTTTACATCCATGTGTTGGCATTGGTCTACTGGCTGGGAGGGGATCTCGGCACCTATCTCTCAAGCCGACATGTGCTTCGCAGCGACCTAAGTGTCGAATCGCGACAAACCGCCTTCAAGATCCTCATGGAATGTGACATGGGGCCTAGGCTGGCCATGCCTATCATCCTCGGATCAGGCTGTCATCTGGCGGCGCTACGCTGGCCCGGCATTCTGCCTGCCGAAACCGCCGTCGCCGGATGGGCGGTCGTCGCAATATGGGTGGGCTTGGTAGCCGCTATTCACAGCGCCATCGGCCAGAAGATGCCCTCACTCGCGCAGTGGGACCTTGGGCTACGATTTGCTGTGGTATTCACGCTTCTCGCTGCGGCTAGCTCCGGCCTGAATTTGGGCTTACCCGGCTGGATCGCGCTTAAAATTGCTGTTTTCGCGGTACTGGTCGCTTGCGGCATCGCCGTTAGATTCGGGTTAAAACCCTTCGCCGCCGCCTACCTGAAGATGATCACCGAAGGGGCAAGCGATGAAGGCAATTACGCCATGGTCACCCACATGGCAGTGGTGCGCCGATATGTCTGGGTGATTTGGGTAGGATTATTTTTAAACGCAGCGCTGGGTCTGCGAGTGATCACACTCTAGTCAGCGATGGGCATGAGGGCATGGCCAAGGCCCCTATCGAGGCCCGCAGTGACCTTGCCGCGGCAGCGAATAAAGGCTCATGGGATAAATCAACGGATTCGCTTACCACTAAAAATAGTGGATGGCAGAGGAGGCAACGATGGCCGGGCAAAAAGTAGCGGTGTGCACAGGATCTGGGCGCCGCGGTGGACTCGGGGAAGGCATTCTCCGCCGGTTAGCGGAGGACGGTTATCGCGTGGTCGTCACAGACATCGATGGCTCCGGTGCGGACCATCTCTCCAATACGAGCGAGATGGACTGGGTCGCCGAGGCATTGCAATCGACCGGAGCCGAAGTGATGTGCCACCCCTGTGACGTTCGATCCGCGGATTCAGTGAATGGCCTTTTTGAAGCCGTCGTCGATCGGTTTGGCCGTGTAGACGTGCTGGTCAACAACGCCGGGATTGGATTCGTCATGAAAGATACGCGTGACGTGCTACCGGAAGAGTGGCAGCTGGTCATCGATGTCACGCTGAGCGGGGTTTTCCTTTGCACTCAGGCGGCCGCACGTTATATGGAAGCGGCCGGGCAGGGCGGGAGGATTATCAATATCGCGAGTCAGGCGGCGAAATCCGGCTTCCCGCATATGGCGCCCTATTGTGCCGCAAAGCACGGCGTCATTGGTCTGACGCGCACCGCCGCCATCGACTATGGTGCCGTGGGCATCACTGTCAATGCGGTCTGCCCAAACCACGTGACAACGGGTCTGGGCAGCGCCCAAAACGCGTACTTTTCAGCCTTCAAGGGTATGACTGAAGCCGCCTACCTTGAAGAAATGGCGGCGCGGATTCCCGTGGGACGCATTGGTCAAGTCGAAGACACTGCAGCGCTGTGCGCATTTCTTGCTTCCGATGAAGCCAGCTTTATCACCGGGGAAGCCATCAATGTCAGTGGCGGCGAAGAGATGCACTGACCAATGGCAAATACCCGGCCCCGGCGAAACGCTAAGTGCGCCCATACGTAGCTGCGAGCAAAGCCGAAATCATGCGGCGCGCACACGCCTCACAGTGTTAAAAGCTACGCCTCATCAAGAGCCATAAAGAGGTCAATAAAAAACCCCGCTCGAGCGTGACCCGGCGGGGCTTTGTGAATCGATGACGGCCCTAGCCCATCGATCAGATTATATTAGCCACCGAATCGATATTTCAGCGTGGCCAAATACGTCACGGGCATATTGTAATAGCGCGTGAACAAGAAAGACTGGGTATAGGTTTTGTCACCGCAGTTCTTGCACTCAAGGTTTAGCTCCCAGCGCGAATCCGCCATCGATAGTTTGACGCCCGCGTTAAGCAAGGTGACCGACTCGTTATAACCCAGGTTTCTCGTGCCCGGGTACTGCGACCCCAAATATCTCAGCATGATATTGGGCGTCACGGTCACGCCCCCCAAGGAGAAATCGACCGATGTGCCAAGGGTATAGGTCTGGTGCGGGCTACGCTTAGGCTCTGCGATGTTGCAGTTTTCGTCGTATGCAGCGAGGTTGGCGTTAGGCGTCACGCAGCCGCCGGGCAAGTCTTTGTACTCTGCGTTTTGCCAACCCAGCGCGGCAAAAATCTGCCAATTATCGGTTGGCAGGGCTGTAATCTCAGCCTCAATCCCGGGCACTTCCAAACCGCCTGCATTGGTAGTCAGGAACTGGCCGTCTGGCGTGGCAGAGGTTGTCTGCAGATCTTCAAGGTCGGAATAAAACATCGTGACATTGGTGCGCAACCGACCGTCCATCCAGTCACCGCGCATCCCCAACTCGTAGGACCAGATTGTCTCGGGGGCAAATGCCTGTAGCGCACTAGAGCTGGATCCACGGGCGTTCCAGCCGCCGGACTTGAAACCATTGGTGGCCGAGGCATACATCATGAAGTTATCAGTGAACTTGTGCGCGTAGGCTATCCGCGGGGTAATCTCCTGCTCACTTTGAGACAGCGGAATACCCGCGGCCACCATCCCAGCCGAGTTCACCGTTCCTTGAAAATCGACCGTCTTCTCTTCATCGGTATACCGCGCACCCAAGGTCAGAGTGCCGTTATTACCGATCTTGATGTCAGCCTGCGCATACACGGCGAAGCTCTCTGTGGTATTGCTCAGCACGCGATCTGCCAGCGTTGTGAACGCAGTCGAAGGCGGTGCCGGGACACCAACGGCTGCAAGGTCGAGGTAATCAACAAAGTCGACCGTGTTGTCCTCGTCCATGTAATAGACGCCCGTCTGTAAGAACGCCCGCCCGTCCATGATATCGCCAGACCATTTCAATTCAGCCGAGTACATGTCGTGCTCGCCCTGATTATCGATGATGAAAAAGTCCGGGAAGAAATCCAGTGAGAACGGGAAGTTCAGCAAAAAGTCTTGTTCGATCGAGCGCGACCCCAAAATCAGGTTGGCCGTGCCACCCATGGCATCCCAAGCGAGGTTGGAGGTGATGTTCAGCGTATCGACCTCGTTGCCATAGTCAGACATGCCACCGCCCATTGGTAACCCGCTACCCAGAACGGACAGCGAGTAGCGGTCGTCTCCATCGAGAAAACCGTGGATATTGGCTACCTCTGACTTGCCTCCATCGACTGCAATATCCCAGGTCATCGAATCCGAGATCAGCCACCGCAATGCTGCACGAATACCTGTGAGATCGGCCTCGTTGTAGTCTTTGCCATCGGTGCGGTTCTCAAGGTAACCGTCGGTATCCACGTAGTAGGCCGAGAATTTGGTCAAGACGTTTTCACTCAGCGGTAAATCAATACTGCCGCGCAGCATCGTCTTGCCCCAATTACCCGCACCCGCTTCGACATAGCCCTGCATGGTGTCAGACGGCTTTTTCATGACCACGCTGATCGCACCGCCTGTGGTATTGCGCCCGTAAAGCGTGCCCTGAGGTCCGCGCAGCACCTCAATCCGCTCTACGTCAAACAAAGCAACGTTGTTGACGTTCTGTCGGGTAATGTACACGTCGTCAACGTAGGTGCCGACTGGTGGGTCAAATGTGGAAATCGATTCGTCGTTTCCCTGCGCGCGCAGGTAGTACATGTTGGCGGTTCCCAGACCAGTGTTGTTACCACCAAACAGGTTGGGCACCACATTAATGAGATCCAGCGTGTCGTCGATCTGTAGCCGCTCTATCATTTCTTCGTTGTAGGCGCTGACGGCAATCGGGACATCCTGAACGGACGCCTCCCGGCGCTCGGCAGTGACCAGAACCTCTTCAAGCTGAGCAGATGCCACGTTGGGTAAGACCGTTGCAATCGCCGCTGACACGAGCATCGGCAGACCCGACCGGTGAAAATGATTTTTCATGAAATGACTCCCCTGGGTGCTTGTTGTGATCGCGCTTGAAGTGCACACGACGATATTGTCATATCCGTATATCATTATCGCTAATAGTCAATCAAGATTACGTTTTACCGGGTCGGCACATAGGGCCACAGGTCGAGTCGACGCGGATAGGGAGGCTACATCATGCCGGGACTGCAACATTCCCTGACTTTGAACAAAAATCTTGATCAGCGCGCGCGTGAGCGCTTTACCTCCTCCATGCGGGCCTGGGTACTCACCGATCTCGCTGGACAAATGCAGGCGGACTACGAACAGGCCAGCACCGACGCAGGGGAGAGCCATTGCTCCGGCGAGGCAGTTCATCAATTCCTCAAGAACCGGGGTTTATTTAAGTGGTACTCCAGCCTCCGCTGCGCCACTCAAGAACTTGTCTGGCAATCTGTTTTGCGGGCAATTGAATCCGACCCTGATTCCGTCGAAAAAATCGGCACCGCAGCTCCTCCTGAGCATGGCGGATCTCTGGCACTTGACGACACCATCGCCCTGCCGGACTACATCGACACAATGGATGTGCATTTGATGCCGGGCAACTATCAGGGTGGCCACAGTGACGGCGCTGAAGCTGGTGTTGTCTATGACAATGGACTGGACGTTTTTTCATTTGGCGTCATGGGGGAAAATCTCGATGACATTGGCCACTCGATGGCCAACTTTACTCGCTTGAAATGGCCCGAGCTGAATCCCAAGCTGATTGTCGATGTGGGCTGCACCATCGGACACAACACGGTGCCCTGGAAGCAGACTTTCCCGGAGGCTGAGGTGCATGGTCTGGATGCCGCATCGCCCTGCCTGAAATATGGCCACGCCCGAGCAGAAGCAATGGGTGTCCCCATCGCTTTTAAGCAGGCGCTCTGTGACGCACTGCCCTACAGTGACAGCAGCGTGGACGTGGTGTTTTCGTCCATGTTTCTGCACGAGTTGCCGACACCGTTTATCAAAGCGTTCTTTAACGAGGCCCACCGCGTCCTGAAGCCGGGAGGCGTACTCATCAATATGGAACTGCCTCCCAATGACGCCTTGGGTGCCTATGCCGCGTTCTATCTGGATTGGGACTGCTTTTATAACAACGAGCCGTTTTACAAAGATTTCCGTGACCTCAGCTACTCAGGTCTGTGCTCTGATGCAGGATTCGCAGAGCAGGATTTTTTTCAAGCGACCATGCCGCGATTTACCTATGTCAGCGAAGCAGAGTTCGCTCGGGCTTCTGGTGCTGACGCCACATTTGATGCCGACACGGGCCGCCTCTCCGACACCATCACTTGGTATGCCTTCGGCGCGCAAAAGAGCGGCACCAGCCGATGAGTGACAAAAAATCAGTCAAGGCGGGGCGGCCGGCCTTCTTCTCCGACCCGGAGATTGACCGCTTATTGGCCATCATCGTGCGCCTCATGACCGAACATTCGGTATTGAATGAACGCGTCAAAACGCTGGAAGCCCTGTTGATTGAATCGGGGACGCTTACCCGGGACGCGCTCGATAATTTTGAGCCCAGTGAAGCTCAAGATGCCGAGTGGGGACAGGACCGGTTTCAGCTGATTAAAGACGTCTTAGAATCCGGGGCAAACATTACAAAACAATAAAAAAGAGGACGGACCATGGATGCTTTCTGGCTATATCTGCATATCTTGCTGCTGGTTTTCTGGGTCGGCACCGATATCGGCGTATTCATTGCCGCAAAGTGGTCTGAGCGTGCGACGTTCAGCATCGAAACCCGACAAACCGTCTTACAGCTGGGTATGGTGCTCGATCGGCTGCCGCGCTCTGCACTCACCTTAATCATTCCCTCGGGATGCCAGTTGGCAGTGGCGAGTGGCTGGCTAACGTTGCCCTCGCACTACCTTTTAGGGATGTGGTTATTCGCTGCTGTGTGGCTCGGGATTCTCTGGCGGGGGTTTTTGTCGGCCGATCCCAAGGCTCAGGAGCAATCTGCAAAGATCAACTGGGTGCTCAATTTGGTGCTCGCATTAGTGGTCAGTGGGGCGGGCATGTATCTGCTGATGAACGGCGACATTCCCGACTGGCTGGCGCTAAAGGTGCTGGCAGTCGGCGCGATTTTTTGTGCGGGCGTGCTGCTGGATCTGTTGTTCAAGCCGGCAATCGATTTGTTTATGGCGCTGGCCACCACGCCTGACGACCCCGAGCTGAACGCCGCGTATTCGCGTGCACTGTCGCCTGTCTATATCGCCGTGCTGGCCATTTATGCGTTCGCACTGATTGCGGCCGCGCTGGGGGTATTTAAATGACTTCTTGCCGCGGGTCCAGGCAAACAAACAGCGCTGTTGTCTGGCTCTTTTTTGCACTGTTTAGCGCTCTCCTGACGCCCGGCGCATGGGCCGATTTCGAGACAGAAATCGCAGCCGAAGGAGGGAAGTGGGCCAATTATTACGAGCAGGAGGACCTTGAAGGTCTGATGACGCTCTATGTTGATGACGCCATTGTCGCCCTGCACGGTCAGCCGGCGCTCTTCGGCATCGATGCCATCAAAAATTACTTCTCCACTCGCATTGGCAAGGCGGAGTCGGTTTTTGAACTCGACTACGAACTTAGAGAAACCCACGGCGAGATCGCGTACATCATTAGCAAATATTGGTTGAAGGCGACCGATAAAGAGACCGGGGAGGTCTACAAAGATGCCGGGCGATCGCTGTTGGTCTATAAAAAACAGGACGGCCAGTGGAAGATCGCCGCAGATATCGATCAGGCTACGCCGGATGTCACCTGGCCCGCTCCGTCGGGTTTGAATTGACTGCCTTTGACGTCCCAAGCCGCGCCGCCTGTCACCAGGTACGGCTGGCACCACACCGCCGCAGGCGCTGCTGATGCAAAAGCAGTGGCGGCTGGCCGCGCGCCCAGACAGCCTACCCGACGCCTCCCATTTCGACTTGGTAGAGGTTCCCCTCCCGCAGCTTGAGCCGGGAAAAGCGATCGTCAAAACGCTGTATCTCGGCGTGGCGCCGGTGATGCTGCGCTACATGCGAAACGAAACCGACTTCGAATCTCCGTTGGCGCTGGGTTCCGTGATGGCAGGCAGAGGTGTGGCGCAAGTGATCGAAAGCGACTGTAGTAGCCTGCCCATGGGCGCTATTGTGCAAGCACG
>Ga0181553_10002528_pt1 | contig 16058 bp, 12 predicted proteins | sample 011ome_17_FD_133753 | JGI IMG/M metagenome (GOLD analysis project Ga0181553, IMG submission 133753) | Coastal salt marsh microbial communities from the Groves Creek Marsh, Skidaway Island, Georgia - 011502XT metaG (megahit assembly) | ecosystem: Environmental > Aquatic > Marine > Intertidal...
ACAAAAACGCATTCAGGAGATGGATCGACTGGGATTGACGTATGAAACGCGCAAGTACCTGACGTATCCCGAAGACGCCGCCGAAGAAGGCGGGACGATGGATGATGTCGACATCGACGCCGATAGCGGTGCAGCGACAATCACGAACAAACTCGCGCTGACAAATATTGAAAATTTCACTCTCGTGCTCTCCGCGAGTGTGCGCTCACCCGGGGCGTTGACGGTGTCCACGAAGCGACCGGCGAAGAAGTGCGACTACGCCGCCGCCATCGGAACGCGTCCACCGCCGCGCATCGACGATCGAGACAAAGATGCAATGGTCACGCGCGTGAATGAAGATGGAACAATTTCATCCGTGGCGTATAGAAACCTCGACAGCATTGACTAGAATTCTAGTACTGTAGATTTAAAATTACACGCGCGAGCCGAAAGACGACGTCGCGTCACTCGACGTTTCTATACTCGTCAGCTTCAGGCGACGTCCACCACGCCACCGTCCGTCGCAATCCATCGCGCAACGTCGTTTTTGGAGTCCAGTCTAACAACGCCGTCGCTTCGGTGATATCCCCATACGTGCCGCCGACGTCCCCGGGACGCTGCGGGAGCTCGTCCACTGCGCTCGATGTCCCGCACGCCTCTTCGCACGCCGCGATGATTTCACTCAAAAAAACCGGTCGCGCCCCGGCAATGTTGACGATTTCAAACCCATCGCTACTCTCGGGTAATTCCACCATCAATGCTCGCGTGAGCGCATCGACGACGTCATCAACGTATACGTAGTCGCGCCACGTCGATTGCCCGTCGCCAAATCGCGTCAACCGCGCGCCGCTTGTCAACTGTTTAATAAACCGCCACACCGCCATATCCGGCCGACCGCGCGGTCCAAACACCGTAAAAATCCTCGCCACGATTACCGACACCCCACCGGCGCCGGCGCGCGCGTGCGTCGCCACGTGCGCTTTCGCAAGTAACTCGCTCGACCGCTTTGTCGCCGCGTACGTCGACGTCGGATGATCCGTACCATCGCCCACCCGACTCGCAATCGGCGCGCCATCCGCCGTCATCGACGCCTCACCATACACGCTTCCTGAACTCGCGAGCACGACGCGCGGCACGCGCGCGATACCTTCACTATACGCACGATTGACGCGCGACGCGACGCTCAATACGTTGACGGCGCTCAACGCGTTCGCCACCGTCGCCCCCACCGCATCGCCCGCCGCCGCGCCCACGCCGCTCCGCGCGGCGAGATGCGCGATGCGAATATCGACCCCGCCCTCGCCCGCGTCCGCGCGCGCGACGGCGTCGAGAACGACGCGCTCGAACGCTTCCGAGTCGCTCGCGTCCACCTCGGCGACGTCGCACGTCCCAGCTCGCGTCAACATGACCGCATTCGCGCGCTTCCACGCGCGCGGGTACGGTCCGTGCGCGTCGAAATCATCCACCGCGATCACTCGCGCGCATCGCGCGTCGCGCGCGAGGGCGAGCGCGAGGTGGGCGCCGATGAAGCCCGCGCCACCGGTGACGATGGCGATGAGGTGTTTCGGTTGCGCCCGAGCGCCGCCGCCGCGCGACGGTGACGAGGACGAGGACGAGGCGGCGCAAAGGAACGCCGGCGCGCGCGTGCGCGGCGCGAATGCGCTCGGCGCGAGCATGGCGACGCGCGCGCGCCTGTGACGTGTGGATAAAGCGACGCCGTGGAATGAATACGTGAATGTAAAATGAATAAAAAGGCAATCGAACGCGGCGCGGGAACGAGATAAGACTACGATGGAGTGCGGGTTTACGGCACTTGCGAGGCGACCCAGACGGTGGTGGCCAAGACGGCGAAGACGACGGCGCCGAGGAATGGGCCGTAGGAAAACTGCGGGACGCCTTCGTCTTCTTGGTCGACGTAGCCCGCGTCGGTGTATTTACCCTGTGATTGCGACGTGCGTGGATGACGACGACGACGAGGAAGATGTTAGAGACACGTATACACGTACACACGCGTATACACATCGATGACGCGCGCGAGATGATGGAGACGATGCGAAACCGCGCGAGAGCTTTGACGCACCTTTACGTCGACGCTTTCACCAAAAAAACCAGACTTTGACCCGCCAACTTTACGCCGCAACGCCCCGTATTGCGCTCTATCCATCTTCTCACCCTTTTTCATGTTCTTAGCCGCGCTGAGCAACCCACGATCGGCTTCGATGTCCTCTTGAAAGTCCAACGCGCTCGTCACCTTCCACAACGCGCTCGCGAACCCGCCCTTTTCGCGCGCTTCAAATTCCGCCTTACGCTTCGCGCGTTGCTTACGGATGCGCGCGTACGCCTCGCCTTTTGTTTCTTCGTATATGTACTCGGGCTCGGGCGGCGCGCGGGACTTCTTGGCGCCAAAGAGGGAAAACTTTTTGGGCTCTGGCTCTGGCTCTGGCTCTGGCTCAGCCTTCTTCCAGAACGCTCGCGTCGTCGTCGACGCCGTGCGCGCACCGCGCGAGGTGGGCGTCGAAGAGCGCGCATCGCGCGCGGCGAACGCGGCGCGAAGCGCGGGCGAGGTGGCAAACATGTGCGATGTCTCGAGCGCGCTCGAGAGTGTGGATAACGCCGACGCGCGACGCGAACGTGACAATCATCGCGCGCGCGTGCGGCGGAGCGCTGATGGTTACATGGACATTGGGAATTTCAATAAATGATGGTTTCTATGCGTGCGTGCGTGCGGGCGGGCGGGGACCTATATATCATGCCGCAGAGAGCGTGCGGCGCTCAAACGAAGCGTCGACGACGCCGTTTGCGTCTCGCGAGCGTCGGGACACGCAGTGTACGTTCGCCTTTTCATTGACGTACCCCAGCGCGGACGTGTACGCCCCACTCGCGTCATCATCGACGGTGATCGCAAACCAAATGCCTACTGCGAGGTAGACGGCGTTCGACGGGGCGACGAACGCGGCGTCGCGGATGCGAAGCGTCGCATCCGTCGTCTTTGGATACTCGCCAAATTTCGCCGACGCCGCGCACTGCCCACACGCCGACGCGAGAGACCCGCCGTCTCCGAACGGTTCGTAATACGTCTCGCGCCACACGCGAGCCGGTCCGCAGTTATCGACGCGATGCTTCAATCGTACGCGTAGCTTTTGGTCGCCGTCGTCCACCGTCACGCAGTGCGTCGCGATTTCAACCGACTTTGAGTCCACGTACTCGGCGCTATACCAGCCATCATCGTTCGTAGTCATCTTATCTTCTGCAATCACGTCGCGTTCGAAGCTTTCAACCGTGCTCGCATCGGCTTCGCAACCGACGACGGGGACGAATCGCGCGTCCCGGACGTACAGCCCTTCGTCTGGGCGAAGCGTCGTCGAGCACTGACTCTGCCAATCGAGTATCTCCACGCCCCATTCGCGAAAGGCGTCCGGGACGTAGTGTGCGGGAAGGGTCGATACGTCACCGCTCACCGGGTCAACGGAGATGTGGTGGCCTTCGAACTCGCCAGAGGCGTTATCCGCAAAGGCTGGCGAAAACGCACGCGTGGTGGTCGTTGTCGTCGTCGTCGTCGTCGCACGACCCGAGCGAGACATCGTCCGCGCAGAGTTCGATGTCAACGCGTGTGTGCGCCCCGCAGTGGGCGCCGGTGAGGTGGCGACGCGCATGAGCTTTCGCGTCAGAGAGTGCGGCATTCAGTCGCGCTTTGGTGTCTTTGTATGACATGCGGCTCTCCGTCGTTTTTGAGCCCTAACGTACGTATTCTATGGCGGCTCAGTGACGGTCTTTATGTTGGCGTAAATAGCGCCGGATTCTAGCGCGCGCAGCGAGGCGAGCGCGCGTCGAGCGAGGCGATGCTCGCCGGCGGCGACGCACCGCTCGCGAATGACGCTCGCAAACGCCGCGACGGCGGGCGCGTCATCCTCGGCGTCGAATGTCGATTTTTCCACGACTGCGGCGGTGAAGCGCAAAGCGGCGCGAATGCATAAGGCGTAACCCACGAGCCCGACGCGTTTGCTTGCGTCGTTGATGAGCGCAGCGAATGCTTCGCACGCCGCTCTGCGACGCGGGAGTTCAACCAACGCGTCGGCAAAGACAAGCTCGATGCGCTTTTGCGCGAACGGGGACTCGGGGAACTCGCGCAGCGGTCCGAGCCAAAGCTCAAACGCGAATAATTCGGCGTAGACGCGACGCCATGGATTCGGCGCGTCTGGAGGCGCGAGGGCAGCGACGAGATCTAACGCGGGCGCCGCCGCTCGAAACGCCGAGACGAGCGCCGACGTCGCCCCAGCGCACACTTCATCGCGAGCGATGCCCCAGCCATCTTCAGCAGTCTTCGCCTTGGTAGTTTTCGATAACGCGTTTTGCGGCGCTGCGAGCAATAACTTGATGTACGCGCGCGCGAAGAGTGCGAGCGTCGCGGCGAGCTTTTCGCCCGGCCGAGAATCCGGGACTGGTTTGTCGCCGCCGCGCGTCGAAATGATGGGCTTTTTCCGGCTCATCTGCGCGCGACTAAACTTGACGTCCTGCTCCAAGACTCTCTTGATGCACTCTACGACGGCGGTGATTGAACGCGCCAATGCGAGCGCGTCGGCACCGGTGTTGGCTAACCGACGAAGCGACGAACATTCGGCGAGGAGCGAACCGGCGGGCCATTTGGACGCCGACGCAAACGCGCTCGCGATGGCTGACGCCGCGATGGATGCGTAGTCGGCATCCATGGCGCTCAGCGCCTTGACGTCGTCGTCCACGACGGTGCCACCGATGGCGCCGGTGGCGCTAGATCCTGTTTTTGCGGCGTTGAGCGCCGCCTTTAATAAGCGTCGAGCGTCGCTCGCGATGCGGGCGTGAAGCTCAAATGGCAAATTCCGTCGCACGCGGTCGGCGGCAGCGAAGCTCGCGGCATCGGCGGCGACGCCACACGCCGCGCGCGTAGCAGCGCGAGATTGTGTGGATGTCGTGGCGTCGTTGCGTACGTTTCCGGCGCCGGAAAGCGCGGCCACCGCCGCCGCGGCTCGAGCGCCGGCGTCTTGAGCCGCCGTAGCCGCGACAGAGGCGATGACTTCTCGCGTCGCTGCCATCGCCGCGCGTTCCACCGCGCGCTCGAATTCTGGCGTCCATGCGTCTTCAATGACAGCGTGCGAGTGCGTGATGAGCGTAGCGACGCCATCTTTTTTCTGTGCGGCAGTGATGACCTTGTGGGCGGCGACGTTTGCGGCGGCGCTCACAGAGGCGCGAGCGCTCGTCACCGCGTCCGCTGTCACCGCCGCCGTGGCGTCATCCACCGCCGCCAGCGTCGCGGCATCGACGGCGAAATCCACTAACCTGCGTAAACCGGGGAGATTTTGCAAAAACGCGCGCTGGAGCGCGTGTTTAATTTCACTGGATGATGATTTGGCGTCGACAAACGTGGGCGGCGGCCGCGCCGCCGTCGACGGCGATACCACGCCAAATGTTGGCGATAAGTCCGACGCGGGCTCAATCGATCCAAATGCGCGGACATGTGATGTAGAATTTATCACGGATGTTGGCTCCACGCGCGTTTGCGGTTGCGCTTGAACGCGTCTGGGCGCGCCCGCCGGTTGGAGCGACGGCGTCTCCGCATTCGCACGGGCGTTTGACGTCGTCTCTGGCGGCGCATTCACACGTTCGCGAAGCGCGCGCGCGGTGTCCTCGCGCTGCTTGATTGTCTTAATCGCACGGTCAACGCTCGGACACACGGTCTCGACGTAGCGTCGATCGACACCGACGCGACTTAAATCAGGCGCGTCCGTCGACGCCGCACGGAGCTCTTCCCGGGATGGTGATTCTAGCGCTCCGTCTTGATTATTCGCCCTCGCACTCGCGTTTGCGGATGCCGAACGCACCCACTGCGCGCCCCATGCATCGAGTGGATCGCCGTGCGCGCGTGTGTGTTGTGACGTCGTCGGTGGGAGCGCGGGAACGATGGCGAGCGGCGGCGGAGGAGGAGCCGCGACGTCGAGCGCCGAATTCGCGGTCCAGGCGTTGGCTTGCGCTGTCGTTACCGGTGCCGCTACGGATAGCCCGTTGGCGAGCACCGCGCGCAAACACATCCGCACGGCATTGAAACCAAGGTTTGATGGCTTCAAATGCGGCGATGCGGCGAGCGCGCGGAGGTACGCGAGGGTATCGACGTAGTGGGGCGTCCGCAACGATTCTTCGTCCCACATGACAAAGCGTATAAACGCGAGGACCCAAGGCGCGCTGACGACGAGTTCACCTCGCGCGGTGGCGCGCTTGAGCGTACAAACCAAATCAATGCCCTGCACTGGTGACGCCGTGGACGGTGAGGCTGTAACCGTGGATCCAGCGGCGACGCCAAAGGTGAGCACGCCGAGAAAGGATCCCATGGCGTGCGCGGCAAGCATGCGCTCCGTCTGACCAGCGCTCGAAGACTCGCGTGAAGGGTTGTCTTCGCCCGCGGGCACGGAGTTCGGATCAAGTGCATGTAGCGCTGCGATGAGTGAGCGTTGTAACGCGGTGCAAAACTTGTGCGAGTCCGTGGTTTCGATGAAGCGCACGTACGGCTGTTGCGCCGGCGGGAACAATCCAGCAAACGACGGTGGTTCTTTCGCTGCTTCCGACCCAAAGCCCTTGATTGGCGCCACCGCAGCGCCTACTGGAGGTATAGGTGCCGACGTCGACGCGTCACCTCGTCCACCTCGTCCACCCGCTCGACCTCGACCACCTCGACCGCCTCGACCGCCGCCTCGGCCGGCGCCGTTCGGCGCTTGCGAGTTACTACTGCTTCCTATTATGCGCTCGTGTAAGCGAGACAATTTCGCGGGAGTGATGCTCTTCCCGAGTTCTTCATCTGTTTCGCCAACCGCGCTACTTTGTGACAACCGAGCAACGAATAAGTCGGCGAGCCAGCGAATGTTTGCAGGATGCGTGTTGGCGATGAGCGCCTTGGCGCGTGACGCTATAGACACATCCTGCCCGAGTCCTTGCGCACGACTCGTCGACGCCCGTACTAGCGCGTAAAATGCGTCTCTAATTCGTTCACGGTTGTGTTCGATGACTTGTTGCTCGGCTAAAGACACGACGCGCCCACCGCGAAGGTTGGTTCGTCCGGCGACGCCGGCGTCCGCTTTGGCCAGAGCGTCCAGTAAATCAAATCCATACAACTTGGCACCCACGCGAGCGTCGAGGTCGTACGCACGTTCGCACTCACTCGATACCACGCGCGCAGTGCCTAATTCTTTCACTAATTTACCATGCAACGTCGCCGCGTGCGTGGCTAAGATGCTTGATTCCGCGAGCGTCTCGAGCATGCTTTCGCCCAACGCGCACACGAGCGACGGCGCGCCAGAGAGCACCGCGCACGCGTACGCGTGCGCCTCGCGCCCCGTGCGCACCATCACTGTTGATACATCTTCGCCCTCGACTTCGATATCGGCGTCGGCGACTTCTAATTCACCCGGCACGCCAAGAAGTTGACACAATCCAGCGAGTTCTGGGGACAAATCTAATGGATATCCCGCCGCGAGCGCCGCGGCGTGCAATGCAGCTAAATTTTCTAACGCCGGTGACAACGCCACAGGCGGTGGCGATTTCACATCGCGTACATACATGCGCTCTACCGTGAGTGGCGTCGACGCTGACGCTGAGCGCGATAATATCTTTGATGAATTAGGCGAAGTCGCCACGCTACTCGGCGTCGAAGTGCTCGGCGTCGCGGCGCCCGACGTCGTCGTTGACTTGAAATTACTCGTCATCATCGATCCATCCATATCAAGTGGTCTCGAAACCATCGTCGGCGCAATCCTTCTCGCCACCGACGGCGATGCTCCGGATGTCGTCGATGGTCGATGCGCGCTCGCCGCGAAACTCGTAGCTCCGCTCGGCGGTCGCTCGCGCGACGCCGCGCCCACATTCACCGGCGCCACCGGCGTCGGCGCCACCCGTCGCGGCTTCACTCCCACATCACCCCCACTCGTACTCATCGTTACATGGCGATTTGCCGCTTCACCACCGATGGCGTTAACATCTAACGCCCCTAACTCATTCGCCGCGGCGTCCGCGCTACAGTTGAGCGCGTCCCCGCCCGCGTCCAAAGCCGTCGCTAAATTCCTCCTCAGCGATCGCACCGCCCCAGCATTCGAGCCATTCGACAACGATGGAAACTCACCTTCATCTGCGATCGCGAGTCTGCTCGTCGTTTTCGCTTTCGTCGTCGGGCTCGTCGATATCGTCTGCGCGGACGCCGCGTCGACGCCGCGTCCGCGCCTCGAGCTGTTCCCGAGCTCAAGTTCACGCATCGTCGCTCGCACGCCCGACAGCGCGCGCGACGCCGCGCGCAGCGTTACTGTGGCGAGTGCGGCGATGTCTTGCGCGCCATCGGCGGCGGAGGCGACGTCGAGCGACGCGCTCGCGCGCATGCGCTCGAGGAGCTGGGGAACGTTTGGATTCGTGTCGCGTCGCGCATCGTCGGCGGTTGTCGCGCTCGCGCTCGCGCATGCGCGGAGGATGTCACCGGGCGAATGGTGCGACATGTGTGCGTGCGCGTGACGCGTGCGCGCGGCGGCGGCGGCGGCGGCGGCGGCGGCGCGGCGGTGTTTGACGCCGGTGGAGCTCGCGACAGCTCGTACGGGACACATTTAAAACGTCGAGCGTCGCGCGCGAGAATGTTTAAGCGACGACGACGTCGCACTCGAGGCGAACTACGCGATGCGATATCAATACAAAGCTAATAATGAAACTATTATACATGCAGTTTAACGCCCACTGGGGCGTGGTCGCTTCCCGTAACGTTTGGAAGAATGTACGCGTCGACGATGTTGGGCGAGAGTTTCGCCGGCGCGAGAATATAGTCTAAACGCCAGCCTTTACCTGCCGCGCGTGCGCCGCCGCGGTACGACCAGTACGAAAACTCCCTCGCATTTGGGCCTTTGAATGCACGAAATGTATCGACCAAATCGCAATCGCGAAGGAGCTCGGACATCGCCGCGCGTTCTTGCGGCGTGTACCCAGCGGATTTGGCGTTTTGCGCGTGGTTTCCCCACAAGTCGATTTCTTCGTGCGCGACGTTCATGTCGCCGCAATACACCACAGGCTTACCCGTGGCTTCAAGTTTCTTGATGTGCGCCTTGATGGCGCGTTCCCAAATATCAATGCGCGGCTCTAACCGCTTGAGTCCGTCTCCTGAATTCGGCACGTACGCGTTGACGACGTAGCACGAATCCAGCTCGCACGTCAATGTCCTTCCTTCAATGTCAAAATCTCCGGCGTCGAGCGTGGTTTGCGTCACGTCACGCATTTCTGATTTCAAAGCGTCGCGCACGAACACGGCGACGCCGCTATATCCTTTCCGCGCGGCGCTCGTCGCGTACGCGCGCGTGCCGTAGTCGCGCAAAAACTCAACCTTGGCCACATCCGCCTCACCATTCGCCCCTAATTTAGTCTCTTGCAGCACCAACACATCCGCCTGCGTGTCACGCGCGAGCGCATCGAGCGCATCCGGCGCTTTCTTGAGCAGCGCCCGAAGGCCGTTGACGTTCCACGACACAACCGACAACGGCGCGTCCGACGCCGACGCCGACGCGCACCGCACCCACCGCACCGCGCGTGACCGACCAAACGCCGCCGCGAAAAATAACCTCGAACCCGCCGCGCGCAACGCACGCGTCGCCATCATATACCCCGTGGCGCGAATGCAAGCAATACAAATCAATGCAATCAATCCAGCGCTCAATCACACAAAAGACACACACACCCACGCGCGCAAAGGCCTCGCGCCGCCTTCCTTGTCGCCGCGCAATCAAAAACAACACAGACACTCAAACAGCGTAAACGACGTCGCGGTGCTCGTGTTCGCGTCGCGCGGATCGCGGTGCTCGTCCCCGCGCGCCACCGAGTGCGCCCTAACGCACGCGCACACACACACATCGCGCCTAAACCCCGACACACATCACATATCGTGTCACACACCGACGCGTAAACACACCCATACTTAACGCACGTCATGTCACACACGCACGCACGCACGCACGCACGCGCGCGCGCACCCATATAATGGCACCGACACGCGGCGCGACGAAAGATATCGTACTGTGACGGCCGTACGACCCATCACGCGACGCGAGAAACCATCGCGCGACGGTCGCGCGACGCATAGGGCTGATATATGGCGCGCGCGCGCGTTAAGAGCGGCGTGGTGTGCGTGTGCTCGAACGCATACGTACACGACACGCAACATCCGCTATGTATAGTAGCATAGAACTATACCCAACGTCGGGTCAAACACGATCGGGTCGGCACACCGCATGAGAAGGGCTCGCGCGGGACTACTCTATGGAGAGCATGCGGAGCGACGCGGGTCATTCGCGACCTCGATCGGACATATGACCCGGACGTGGGGCTCGGATGTCGCGCGCGTATAGTAGACGACGACGCACGCGTATAGATAGTACGGGCATGTATATACTACTCGCGCGTGTAATAAACGCGAGTGCACCGAGGCCGTGGCATATATGTCTATGGCGCGCGTCTATGGCCACGCTCGGCGACGCCCCTGCGCGTGTTATGCGAACGCACGCGTCTACTTTGACGTTATGCATCGCGCTCTATGCGTAATATACGACACCACCCTAAACACACTAAACGACGACACGAACACGATACATATTTACTAGAGGCGCGACCTCGTAGCGCACGCCACGCGAAAGCCATCACTTGATTTTTTCACGAACAATATAGACCCGCACGGACCGTGGCGTGCGCTGTCAATTGACAGCGCACGGGAAGTGATGGGCGAAACCCGCATCCACGCCGTGACTCACTTATACGAACACGTACACACACAAATAACACACATAGAGCACTCGCGCGCGACCTATGTACTCCAATAATATACCAGAGAAGACCGACCGCGCGTCGAGGCGTGTGAATAAGAATAGGGTTTAGGGATCCAGCACGCGACGACTCGCGTCGCGCGACTGGGCGTTCGCGCGCGCACACTACGAGGGCGCAACCGACACGCGCGTTTAGCGCGCGCGAGTCATACATGTCGGTTCGATTAGTCGTGCGTAGTGGGGTGCCATCGAACGCTGTGTAGACGCACGCCGTGACTGACGCGCTCGAGTCGAGTCGAGTCGAGCGCGCGCGTCATCGGCTTAGACGCATCGATTGTACGATGATCGCCCGTATCGCGAGATTGGGATAAATCTAAATCCCGTGCTCCGTCGCGCGAGAGTGCCGTCGGTGGCGTCGTCGTGGACGCGCGCGCGCGAGGTGATGGGATGCGTGTGATGGGATGAGTTATGGGTACTCGCGTCGGGCACGCGCGCGCGCGATGCGCGACGCGAGAGACGACGTGCGCGCGTGCGTCGGGCGCGGTGTGCGGGGAGGGATTTTTGGGCGCGCGCGATGGACGCGCGGGAGGTGTGTCGTGGGTGGTGCATCGATTTGAATTCAAAACGATGGATTGGAAATGAGGCACCCGGTGATGATGATGATGATGATGGAGGGGGATGATGGTGGCGTTGATGAGGGTGATGGGGATGGTGGGTGATGCGAGGAGGCGGTGTGTGGGGGTGGTGGTGTGACGCGCGAGGTGTCGATGATGATGTGTGTGTGTGTGTCGAGCGTCGAGAGGCTGGCGCGCGCGCGCGTCGAACGTCGGCGGTTGATGACACGATGGCGTTCGTCTTCAGGAGTATAATTACAAGCCGACGCGGTCGCTATCACCCATCAATGGCGTCGGATCGCGACCGAGAATCTCCCCAGTCGCGCCCTTCCATTCCGTCGTGCCTAAAGAATATCCCCAGTCGCTTTGCGTCTCGATCTCCACGTCGCCCACCGGTCGAGCCATGCACAAAAGCGCCATCCCAGCTTCAATTTCATCCTCGCTCAGCGTAAACTCTAAATCGGTAATATCACTTTGATCCACCGCGCCCTTGGCCACGCGCGCGACGCACGCGCCGCAAATGCCCCCCCGGCACGTAAACGGAATCTCAATCCCCGCGTTGAGCCCGGCGTCTAAAATATACTGCTCGCTCCCGCACTCCACCTCAACGCGCGAGTTATTCGCGCCGAGAAACGTCACCTTTACCGGCGCCCCGACGATAGAGCCCGCTTCGGAAATCTTGCGCTTGCTCAAGTCGATGGCGTCGCGAGCCATTTTATCCTTGGGCTTGCCGAACAGCGCGAGCACGCGCACCGTCGCGCACCGTCGTGCCGTCGACGCGCGCGTGGCGACCGCACGGAACTCCGCGTTTGACGCGTGGCGCTGCGTCAGCGTCATCGTCGCGCTCGTGCTCGCAAACATGGTCGCGCGGGCGTCGCGCGTCGCGTTGTGTCGGCGCGCGCTCGTGTGCTCATGGATAGAGTGCGCATTCGCGCACATTCGGGAGCGGCACATCACCGCGCGCGCCGTGATGTTCGCCGTAGACGCCCTGTGCGCGCAATGGGCATCGCTCGTCGCCGCGGCGTCCGCGGCGATTGGGTTACCGCACGGCGCGACGACGTTTTTGCTCGGTTTAGTCTTGGGTGCGCCGATCGGGTGCGGGTTTCACGTGATCGATCGCACCGTGCCTCGCCCGTACGCGCCGTTTGCGAGGTCGATGTACGCGCTGGTGAGTGGAGTGATGTTGTCGTTTGCGAGTTTCGGGCGGTCGACGATCGTGTGCGCGCATTTCGGGGTTTTTAGCTATGTGATGATGGTGCTGTGGAGGCGTCGGTGCGGCGTCGTGGTGTTCGTGGCGTCGTTTGCGTATTTGATTCAGTATCACTATAACGCAGACACGGCGATGACGTGGAAACGGGGTGAAGTAGACATATCTGGTCTTCTCATGGTACTGGTGTTGAAGGTGACGGCGTGTGCGATGAATTACGAGGACGCGTCGACGACGGAGCTCACGGCGATGAATGAATTTCAAAAACGTCGGCACATCAAAGAGTTGCCGAATGTCTTGGACTACGCGTCGTGGTTGATGTTCCCGTGTACGTTAGTCAGTGGACCCGCGATTGAATTCAGAGACTACACTGACTGGTTGAATAAGCGTGGAGTGTGGGGCGGGCGTACGCCGAGCGCGGTGAAGTCGGCGGTGAAGAAATTCGCCATGGCGCTGTTGTTTTTAGCCTTACACACCGTGATTACGAGCGTCTACACCATCGATAACACGTACTTGAATCCCAAATGGATGGAATATTCGTTGTTACACCGCATTTGGCACATGCACATTTATGGCGAGGGTAACCGTTACAAATATTACTTCGTCTGGCTCATGGCGGATTTTGCGTGCACCGTCGCCGGTATTGGATTTAGCGGATACGACGCCAAGGGCCAACCTACGTTTGAGACGGCAACAAATATCCATCCCCTAGGAGTTACGAAAGCTGTCACACTCAACTCCATTCCTTTGCACTGGAACATCCAAACTGGTATGTGGTTACGCAACTACGTCTACGACCGCGTCACACCCGCGGGCATGAAGCCAGGGTTGACGCAACTTTTGATCACGCAAATCGTCTCTGGCGTGTGGCACGGCTTATACGCAGGATACTGGTTTTTCTTTGTCTCCAGTGCGTTCGCCGTGAACGCTGGGCGATTGATTTACCGCTTACAAGTGCACCGCGTGCCCAAACGATTCCACAACTTCGTCAACGTCCCACATTGGTTCGTCACGCAGTTCGGGCTCAACTACTTGTGCGCAGCATTCATCTTAATCGACTATAAGGAATGTCTCACCGCATGGGGGTCGGTATATTACTGGGCGCACTGGGCTTTGGCGTTCATGATTATCATCGGTACCGCGTTCGCGCCGAAGCCAAAACCAAAAGCCGCGACGAAGACTGAATAGGCGAACGCACAGCGCGTCTCGCATTTAATTAAAAGTACAATATCGTCAACGTCGAACAACCACTGCGCGTGCGCGCGCATACCAATCAATCGAACGATCGACACACAGATCGATGCGCCCGCGCGAAACGCGCCCACGCGAAACTCTTTCGGCTCTAAAAAAAATCCAAAAAACCCCAACCGCCACTTCCCGACGCCGAAGCTCGATGTCCAGCTCGTTCTTCTCGCGCGTCGGCGCGCTCAAGCTCAAAGAATTCCCGGAATTCGTGCGCAAGACGGCGACGGAGTACGATTACCGCGGTCGCGCGGCGACGTTTGCGAGCGAATACAAAACGAAATACATCGATACGGGCAGTGTCACGCCCCTTTGGCACTTCATGACGGGCGTGTTCGGCGTGGCGTACATCACGGTGTGGCCCACAGAGTATCGTCACATGATGGCTGAGCGCCGGGGCGGGCACCATTGAGAAAATAGCGGGGCGTGAGGGCGCGGGGCGCGCGATCGATCGGACGCGCGCGATCGATCGATCGATCGGGCGCGGGACAGCTCCAAAACAGTGTACTTAGTAGATGATGCGATGGATTCGTGCGCGATGCGCGCGCGAGGTTTTAATGTTTGATTTGTGTTCGATGATTTCTACACGCGCACACTGCGCGCACTGTGCTAAGTTTGACGCGACACCGCGCGTACGCTATCATCGCGCGGCGTCGCGAGAGAGGTTGATTACAACGCCACGACGAACGCGGTGTTTCGCCAATCCTTTGCCAACTCGTCAAAATGATCGTCAAAATCAACGATATCCACGTCGTCGTCGCCGCGCACGAATGCGCGCACGCGAGCGCGCACCGCGTTCGCATTCGTAACCTCGAACCGCCGACCGTCGGCCCCGCCCGTCGACGTAAACGCCTCCTCTGTCGCCCCCGACGCGAACGCCTCTAAATCCACCCCACGCATCACCACTAAAAACGCACTCGCATACTGTGTCTTCAACGTCTGTGCAACGCTCTCCATCATCGGCGTCGTCGCCGCATCCTCGCGTCTCGCCGGAGCGTAGTACGCGCCCACCACGCGTTTCCCTTGCGCCTTGGCGTGCGCCTCCACCTGCTCGAGCGCAATCTCAAAGTACGGCGACGTCGTACAATCGCCGTGGAACAGCGGCACGCAGTCCGTGACGGCGGTCGACGTCGACGTCGAGCTTACAACGGCATCAGAAGGCGCACCGATGAAGACGCCACAACACGCCCGGCTGGGCGTCTTTAACGCGTGCGCGATCGCCTTGGACGTCGCGAGCGCATCGAACGTGACGATCGTCGACATTACGTGCGACTGTGGCGCACGAACGCACGGTCAGACGCGCGTGCGCGCGCGGTGTTGTGACGCGCGAACGCACGATTGAATTCAAGTGAAATTCGGTTGTACACCATCATGCGCGCCGGAGCGGAAGATGCCTCGATTGCTGCCTCGCGCGTCGAAGCGCAATCGCGACTAGATGATATTGTCGAGCTTTTTGTCGCGGGTGGGTATTACCGCGCGCGGTTTACGAGCGTGAATGACTTCGATCGCGTGCTCGGGGCGTTGTGCTGGGGTGTGGCGTCGTGCAAGGGTGAGCTCGATTTCGGCGACTTGACGTTCGAAGAGACGGCAAAGATGGGAGCGAAAATTAAATTGTGCGAATTTGTAGAGGATGCGTTGCGCAAGATGCGGTGTCCGTATGATTTGCGCGCGCATCAGGTCACCGGGTTGGATTACGACGCGATTTTCCCAGTCACGCAATGGATTGTGAAAAAAGTCATGGCGACGAGAGAAGAGTTTGGTGATCGCATGCGTTCTTATTCGAGATTTATGTACGCTCGTGCGCTTAGATACACGGTTTTAGATGACGCGGAGGCGATGGCGAACTCGAGATGTTCGACGGTGCGCCGCGAGCTGCGCGAGGAATACGGAGCGAAACGAGTGTTTCGTCGCGCCGCTGGACGCGCACCGCCGATGGAGAATCCCTCGCGCTGGGCAAAGTCGGTGATGATGGAGTATGGACATAAACTTGCTGGATTGGAAGCGTTCGCGAGCGCGGCGACGGCAGTTTTGGCGGCGTCTCGATGGAAGCGCAAGACAAAGGCGTCCAAAGTGGCTGGGACATTGCGAGGGAAAAGTGCGGGTGCCGCGGATGGCGAAGGTGGAATCGCAGCATTGGTTAGTAAAGTTAACGCGCTCGCCGTGCACGCACCAGGAGAAGATAACGGGAATGATGACGATGATGAGAATGACGACGCG
>Ga0181553_10002529_pt1 | contig 16049 bp, 14 predicted proteins | sample 011ome_17_FD_133753 | JGI IMG/M metagenome (GOLD analysis project Ga0181553, IMG submission 133753) | Coastal salt marsh microbial communities from the Groves Creek Marsh, Skidaway Island, Georgia - 011502XT metaG (megahit assembly) | ecosystem: Environmental > Aquatic > Marine > Intertidal...
AAATTAAGTAAAAGCCAAGATAACAATAAAAAAGAGTTGAGAAAAAGTATCCAAGATATGAAAATGTTCCAGTTGGATTCAATCTATCGAATTCTTGATCAAGTAAATTGTCTATAAAACTAAATATAAATACAAATGGTGAGGAAAGATAGCCTGACCCCGGATAGTGAATTGGAGAATTAGTATCTTTATTAACTAACACTATTTCACTTTGAAAATCATTTATGTAATTAATATCCTGGTCAAATGCAAGAGTTGCTGAATGTAGCCAGTACGAAACATCATCTCCGGTATCTTCTATTGAACTGTACTCAAATAACCACAACGGTTTAAAAAGTAAACTTATCAAAAAAAAGTAAAATATTATTTTCTTTTTGTCAGTTATCATTTTCTATAATTTTAATATTTTAAATAAAGAAATTCAGAAATCCTAAAGTATCATTTATAAATAAACATGAAAATAAATGTTCTTAAGTCTCAAAGGGTTAAAAACCTTAACAAATCATTAATTGAGTCAATGCACTACTTTAATGACATTTTATTAAGCCTTTATTTGAGGCTTAAATATTTTAATAAAAACCCTAACAATATTCCAATTGAATTCCTTACTGCATCTGACGAGAAGTTCTATATTCCATTAATTAATTTATTAAAGTCGTTAAAAAAATATTATCCAGAGTCTGAAGTAAAAATTTATAACTTAGGTCTCAACACTTCTCAGATTGACAATATTAAAGAAAGCTTTAAAAATATAACAGTTTTAAATTTTGACTTTTCTAAATATCCTGAGTTTTTAAGTAAAAGGGATGAGTATGGAAAATTGGGAAGTTATGCATGGAAAAGTTCAATTATTGAAGAAAACAAAAACTCTGATAGCTTAATTTTATGGATGGACTCGGCAAATATATTAGAACACAATTTAAATATACTGAAGCTATATTTATTAGAATTTGGTTTTTATTCACCTTATAGCAATGGAAAAATTAGAGAATGGACTCATCCTGACACACTTGATTATTTGAATTGTAGTGAAAACCTTTACTTAAAAAGAAATTTAACAGGCGGGATAGTAGGAATTAACCCAAAATCCGAATTTGGAACCAATTTAATTTCTAAATGGAATAAGTTGTGTTTGATACCTGATTGTATATCACCTATAGGTAGCAGTAGGGAAAATCATAGACAAGATCAAAGTATTTTGTCGGTAATATTCCATCAAGAGAGAAAAAATATTTATTTTAAGACAAAAAAAATTTCTAATATTTTAGTAAATCAAAACCCGAGTCAAGTTTTATATCTTTATGGCACTAATAAATATGATGAGTTTAAAAAGAATTGGTATAAAAAATACGAGTATTTAAGTACGAATACTGTCTACAAAGCAAAGCATATATTTTTATTATCTCCAGAGTTTATAAATAAAATACCAAAAAAAGTTCAAAAAAAAGTTTCGTTTATATTTTTAATTAAGGATTTAGAGGTAATAAAAAATAGCAGTATTATTCCATTTATAAATCACAAAAATTTGTTTATTACTTTAGATAAAAAGATTTCAAACTACTTAAATCTAAATAATAATATTAATAGTAAATTCATAGACAACATGGAAGATAGTCTTGAAAATGTTGTAATGAAACATTTAGAAACTCATTAAACTTTTTAGGTATAATTTTTTCCTGAACCATGAGCTCCATCATAGTAAAAAAGTGGAACATCAATATAGTCCAAGTTTGTAAGTTTCAAGGCATTTAACCAAAGGTCGTAGTCAGCAAGTCTTGGCAATCCTCTAAAACCCCCAAGCCTATCGTATAAATCTTTTCTTATTACTGTGCTTGATAAAATTATACAATTATGAATAGAAAGGAATTCATAGGTCCATTCACTTGGAAATTTATTTTGTTTTAAAAAATTTGTTCTTCGGTATTTTCGTTTTAATATTTTAAAAAAATGTTCTGAGTTATATTTTGGATAATTTGAATTTTCATTGTAAACACCTTCACCATAGTAACCCTCTGTACTTGAAATAAGATTTGAACTATTTTCCATTACTTCAATTTGTACTTCAAGTTTTTTTGGAAGCCAGATATCGTCATCGTCTAAAAAAGCTAAATATTTACCAGATGATTGTTCAGCAGCAATGTTTCTCAACGGTTGCCTTGAGCCACCCCAATTAGGATAATCACTCCTGTTAACATTTATTTGATTTACAATTTTAGGAAATTTTTTTATATAATAATCTTGTTCTGTCGACTCATCATTTACAACAAAAACTTCAATATTATTAAAACTTTGGTCCAAAACGCTTTTTACTGCATTTTCTAAAAAAGCATACCTATTGTAAGAAGGAATTATAACTGAGACTAATGGATCACTCACAATATAAATTTTAAATGAAAAATTAATAAAACTTAGTTATTCTTGCGAAATAAACTTAATTTAGATAATGAAAATTAAAATAATTAAATCCATCAGTTTTCTATTAGTCCTTTCTCCCTTGTTGTTTTACTTTCTTATCAATTTATTAATACCAGCACCCCAATCTAGTTTTATTGATGAGAGTAATGAAAAATTTTTTGAAAACGAATTTGAACCTTGCAGATTTGATAAATTTGATTTTCAAAATATTAACAATGAAAAAAGAATAATCAATTTTTATAAAAGTGATCTTTCGGTGATACCTGAATACAAGCAAATAGTATGCCTTGGCAAAGTTAATAATTATAAGTTAAATCAAGATTTTATAAATTTAGAATATGGAACTAACCCTATTTTTAATATAATCTTAGTTTTCTCTACCCTTACGTTTTTGTTGGTTGCACAAATTAGATTTAAAATTTTTAAAAATAGAACATATGTCTTTTTAAACTTTATTTTTTCGTTTATATTCGAATTATTTTTGCAGCCAGTATTAAATGTTTCATCAATAATTTCAAGAGTTATTATTTTTTTGTTTATCTTCTATTTCTACCAAAATAATTTTTCAATAAGTTCTGATGAAATTAATTATGATAAGAATTCATTTTTAAATTACTCCATTATTACTGTAATAGGTACATTCTTTGCATTTTTTGGGAATAATATCTTAAAAGATAATTATATTGGTAATGACCAATTCTTGAACTTAATTGCTGCGAAAAGAATTCTATATTTAGATTATACAAATTTTCAGTCAACGTGGAACCAACACTCTGCTCTCATTCCTGATCTTTACAAATTTACTTTTTTTGGATTTCCGACAAGTGATTATCAATCAAACTTTTTTATATTATTTGTAATTACAATTACATTGACAACAATAAATTTTTATAAAATTCTCAATAAATTAAATATTTCTAGTCAAAATAATTTAGTTTATTGTTTGGCTTTTTTTACAATTTGTATTTCATTAAACATGGGCAACAGGCTTGTTGGTATGTTATTTATGTCTTTTATTATTGTTAATTTATTAAATTTTATAAATAGTAAAAAATCTACAACTTTGTTTTTGTTAATTTTTTTCTCTTTTGTTCAAATTTATAATATGGAATCATATGGTCTGACATTAATTGCAATATTTATATATTTAATTACGATTTCAGACAATAAGTTGTTATTTACCTTTCAGTCATTAATATTTTCTCTAATTTCATTTATTGCTATTTTCAGTAGAGAAATAATAAATGGAGAACTTCTGGTTTTATTTAAAACAAATTATCTATTTCATATTTTTAATACAAAAAGTGTATTTACAGATTTATTCGGCCAGAGGTTAATAGCGCTTTATGAATCATTTACATATCCATTTGAAAGAGGGAGTAATTTTGGTTTGACAATGTATTTACTAGCAATTGCTTTTGCTGCATATATAATTTTTTACTCAAAAAATTTTAATAATAAATACAAAGCCATTTCATATATCTTGATCTTTGAATTATTTCATTTAATACTTACTGGACCACGATTTTCACATTATGCAGAAGTAATCTTACTTCCTTCCACAATTTTATTTTTTCTATTGATTGATAGTCAAGTAGGGTTGTCAAAAATAAATAATAAAAGTATTTACATAATGGGACTTATATTAATTTCACTTTCAGCATCCACCACTTCTATTGAGAGAATTAAAGAAATGATATACTCCCAAAACTTTAAAGAAACTTCAATAATTTTGAGTAATGAAAAAGTAAATAAAGACTCAGAGGTAAAAAAGATTATTGAAATCTTAGATTCAGATAGTAGTGAAAATTTGATAGTCTTTTGGACGAACCAGGCTGATTGGTATTGGATAGTAGATAATGGAAATGTGTTACCGTCAAGCAGGATGTGGTGGTGGTTAAAAATGCGTTATGTTGATATTGAAAAGTATGATTGGAGTAGAAATTGGAACCAAAAAGAGTTTGAGACAATATACATTAATGATATTGAAAAAGAGAAGCCAAGGTTAATATTGATTGATAAGACCTACAAGCCTGTTCCAGACATTCTTGAAAATATAATTAATGAAACATACTTTTCAATACTTGAAACAGAAAAATATTTAATGTTTCAAAATATTAATCAACAATAGTGACATTATTTTCATAAAGCCACTTGTAAATTGAGTAAAGTTTCCATACACTTCTTTCTTTTTTGTACTTACTCATACTTTTATTTTTTAATTGTTGTAAATTAGAATCTAGTATTTTTTCACCGTTAAAATTTTTTGTTAAAAAAGGAATGCCTTCTGTCTCTGTCCAGTTTCCAAAATCATGAGCAAAGCCATGTTTTTTCATTTTAGATATTTCTTTGCTGAAGCTGTATAAGAGCTTTCGAAGTTCAGTTTTTGTTGACAGAATGTTTATATTTTTTATTACTTTGTTGCTCAGGGCATATTTCATGATTCTATCATCAAGAAATATTGGTCTTATTTCTAATCCATTCAACATAGATGAAATATCACCTTTTTTTAAAATATTGGTATATAGATATGTTTGTAGGTCTATTAGTCGTATATTTTCAAAAGTATCTTTAGAAGACTTAAGTTCAATAGTTTTAAGGTAATCTTGTAAAACAGACCTCTGTTTAGAAAGATTTTTTCCATCACGATCAGAAAATGATTGCCAGAAAAGTAGCTTTTCGTCATAAGGCATATCTGAATATTCTGTAAATAATTGAACTTTATCTGCTAACGGTAAATAATTTCCATTATTTAATAGTTTAGATTTTGATATTTTGTTAATAGCAGGTTCAATGAATTTTGGAATATATTGAGATATATACATACCCCTATACCATTCATAACCTGAAAATAATTCATCTGCCCCATCACCGACAAGTACAGCTTTTGTGTGTGCAGATACCATTTTAGATAAATAATATGTTGGCACAATGCTTGGATCAGATATTGGTTCAGGAAGTTTTTCAAAAATTTCGTCAATTATTTCATTATTTTTTTTCACATCGAACTCAAATATTTTTAAATTAATACCAAGTTCACTCGCAATCAATCTAGCTCTTGAAGATTCATCATATTCTTTGTCTTTATAACTTAGATTAAAAGCATTTACTGTAGTTTCCTCAGAGTTAATCACTGAAGCTATTAACGAGGAGTCAATGCCCCCACTCAGCAATATATTTACTGGAACCTCAGCTATCAATTGGTCATTAACTACTTCCCTTAAAACCGTTGACAAATTATTTTCATTTTCAACATCTAAATCTTGAAAGTCTTTTAATGAAAAATATTTAGTTTTTTTAATTTTATTATCTTTAAAAATGATTAGTTCACCAGGCTCAACTGCATGAACATTGTTAATTATCTGTTCCTTACTGTTAAATCCATTAAATAAAATATAAGATTCTATAGAGCTACTATGTATAGTTTTTTCAATTAAGTTGTTTGATATTAAGGGCTTTATTTCAGAAGAAAATATAATTGAAAATCTTTTATTTTGTGAATAGTAAATTGGTTTGATACCTAACTTATCTCTTCCCAGAACCAGTTCGTTTTTATGAGAATTAAAAAATGAAAAAGCGAACATACCATTCAATTCTGAAATAGCAGTTGGATCATTTCTTTTTAAAATTTCAAATAAAACCTTAGTGTCACTTTTTGTTTTGGTGGAAAAATTAAATTTAGATTTTAATTTATCAATTTCATAAAGCTCCCCGTTATAAATTAAGCAGTTTTTATCACTATCTCTCATTGGCATTTTTCCGTCGAGGAGACCAGTAATTGATAATCTGCTACTACCTAAGTGTAGGTAACCATTATCAGTTTTTATAATTTCATAACCTGACTCATCAGGTCCTCGATGTTCTAAGTCTGATACAAGCTTTTTAATAAGCTCTTCATTTTGATTATCTGATATAAAACCTACAATTCCACACATATTACAATTGTATATAAATTTCTTTCTATTCTTGGAATCAATTAGATTTTATTAGTAATTTTTATCCAGCTATCTCTAAAACCTAAGTTTTTATGAGAATTTCTGAACCAAGGGTCTGCAACAGCTATTAAAGATTTACTTGTCGAGCCCAAAATAGAAGCAACTAATGGGAAAGTACTGTTTCCAACTAGGAAGTTTTCAAATGTAATCATTTCAGCAAAATCTTGTATAGTGTCCTTAATTGAGGACGTAGATTTCTTTATTCTTTTTGCATCACAAAAAATTTTTTGTTTTTTTGCCCATTCATAATCATCTGTATAAATTGAATAATTAAAATTTTCAATTTTATTAGATAGTTCTTCCAATGCTTCTTGATAAAAATTGATTGTCAACGCTTCTTTGGTAGCAAGATAATCACCTCTACGAATATGTAACAAACAAGATCCTGATTCTGGTGATTTTGAAAAACTTTCTTTTAATAACTTATCATTGGACAGTCTTTCGGTAATAAAGTTTTTATGTCGTTCTAATAATTCTATATTTTGCCAGTATCCAGTATATTTATTTAAAAGTCGAGTATTTAAAATTTTATAGTTTTTATCATTAAAAAATCTTATTGGTGAATATGTAGACTCAGAAATTTTTTTACCATTAAAAACTGATAATAAATTTCTAACATTATTGTTTACTTCTTCAAATTCAAAAAATCTTGGTGAAAATATCAACTCTCTATCTAAAGGTATGGTATTGTTTTCAAATTTTCTAGTTACATAATTTGAGCTATCAAAATAAACTTTAAATCCTTTTTTTTCTAGATCTTTACCAAAGCTGTACTGGAATATCTGATTTCCAAAACCACCCATAAGGTAAACTATTGCTAATTTCCTCATTTATATATAACTTCTGACCTTATTGATTAACGTTTCTGCAATAAATGTTTGTATTTTTTTATTTAAATGTGCACCTGTTGGAATATATAAACCATTATGTCCAATTAATTCAGAATTTTTGAGATTAGGGTTTATTTTGCTCGGTAATTGATTAATATTTTGAAGATGAAGTGGCCAAAAAAAGGGACGAGTTTCGATTCCATCTTCCATGAGACTTTTCATTAACAGATCTCTTATTCCATCTTTTTTTAAAACTAAACCGTACACCCAATAGTGATTTGATGAATTTTCTGTCCTCTCAATGGGTAAACTGTATAACTCCTGATGATTTTTAAACAAATTATCATATAATGTGCCTTGTTCTTTTTTATATTTAATTATTTTTTCAATGCTTTTGATTTGTGATTTAGCCAGGGAAGCTTGTAATCCGCTAATTCTATAATTCCAATATAAATTATTGTGAAAGAACCTTTTGTTATTGTCAAAGTCTAAGTTTCTCATTTTTTTGATTAAAGAATTAAATTCATTGGAATCGGTCAATACAGCACCTCCTTCACCAGATGAAATGTGTTTATTAGCATAGAAACTTAAAGTAGAAATGTCACCAAATGAACCACATTTAATACCGTCGTATGTTTGGCCGTGTGCTTCTGCAGCATCTTCAATTAAAAATAAAGAATTATCTTTACAAAATTGTTTTATTTCTGATGCTTCAGCTGTTAACCCATAAGTATGAACCATAAGTACAGCCCGAGTTTTTTTTGTAAAGACCTCTTCAACATTTTCTAATTTCATGTTCCAAGTATTTTTATCTACGTCGCAAAAAACGGGAACAGCCCCAGAACGAATTACTGCTGATAAACAGGATATTATAGTAAAAGAAGGGAGGATAACTTCATCACCCTCTTTAAGTTTCAGGGCGTTTAAAGCTACATCTAATGCACTACTACCATTAGAAACTGCTAAAGAATATTTTCTGTTAAAAAATATTGACAATTGATCTTCTAGATCTTTAACAGCCCTACTAGTACCCGATATTTCTTTCTTATTTAAGCTTTTTAAAACTTCAAATTTATCTCTTGCAAAGATATAAGGTTCAAAAACATTTATCATTCTTAAAATAAAGTTTTATCTTTTTCTGGATCATAAGGCCCCTGTTTAAACTCTATAAATTTACTATCTTCTAAAACATTGATTTTATGCCCACCAGATAGCATCAATATTGAATCCTTTTCATTTAGAAGAATCTTTTTAATAAAGACTTCACTATTATCATAAATTTCTACTTCAATAGAACCATCTAGTACAACAATTGCTTCTGAAGTAGTATTAATAAGTCTTTTATTCAAATTATGAAAATGTCTTTTTATCTCAGTTTCTTTTTTATATTTAAATGAAGCAAATTGCATTTCCTCCATGTTTGATGTTAAAAAGTTTCTTTCATTAACAATTTCATCAAAAAACTGAACAATACATATTGTTTTTTCTCTACTATCTCTAATCCTCATTAAGCTCTTTCCTCGATTTGTAGGCTATTTTCAGATAAGGATATGATAATCGAATTAACCTGGATATACTGCTGCTTGTTTTTGATTTTCCAAATTGTCTAGGCTTACAGAAGTAACCAACTTCTAATATTTGAATATTATTTTTTAGCAATTTCATAATTACATAAACAAAATATTCTCCATAAGTAAATTTCTCAAACATTTCTTTATCAAAGTATTTTTTTTGACCAACAATAAAGCCACTTGTTAGATCAGAAATTTTTACAGATAAAATTGTCTTTAATAGTTTATTAAAGACAATAGATAGATATACTGCGAAAGCAGAATCTTCTGAATCTTTTAAATTTTTAATAATATTCAAAAAACTTTTACTAGAATTTTTTTCTAAACCTTTATATCCACCATCTTTAACAAAACGAGAACCAACAACAACATCAATATCTTTATTTAAAAAAGTGGATATCAAAATTTTTACTGAATCGACATCCATAGATCCATCTGCATCCATCCACAACACATTTTTATATTTAGAAATTTCTATTCCCTCGAAAATTGATAGAGGTAGTGATTTAACTCCGTTCCTTAATTTATAAACAATGTTATAACTTGATGAGAGAAATTCTTTTACCAATGTTTTTGTATTATCAATTGATTGATCATCTATAACTATTATTTCAAAATTTTCTCCAACCAATTTACTTAGAATTTCTGATAAATCCGGAATTAAAAATTTTAAATTTTCTTCCTCATTTAAAACAGGCAAAATAATTGAAATTTCTTTTTTATTCACTAATAAAAGAATTATAGAATTATTTTATTTAAACCTTAACTTTTATAACAAGAAGCAAACCAAGTGATTTATTAAGTAATTTATTAAAAACATCATGAAAAAATTTTCCCATTTTGTGATTAAAAATAGAAAATACAATTCCAAAATTTAATATTTTATAAATTTCTATAGTTTCAAACTCTTTTACAAAGTTTTTTCTGAGCAGAGATTTTTTTGTATGTTTATTTATAGTTACACTTTTGTAATTGAGTTCACTCTTAAAATCAAATAGCCATTGAGCAAATCTCATTGAGAAATTAAAATTTGGAGTTGTAAATATTATGATTCCGCCTGGCTTAAGCATAGATTTAAGATTTGAAATTAAACCAGATATTTCTTCATCAGTCAAGAATTCAATTAAACCAATTACTGAAATTGAATCATAAGGACAATTATCTTCAACTTCTTTTAAATCTAAGGTGAATTTATGCTTAGGATAATTATTTTTAGCATATTGTATTTGTTTTTCAGAAGCATCATAGCCAACTGACTCTTTATTTATATAATGTCCTAAAAATGTACCTGGTCCACAAGCATAATCAAGATGTTTTAAATCTAGATTTAAATTTTCTTTAACTTCTTCAAATGTTATTTTGTGCCAGTTAGACCTGATTCCTTTATTTTTCTTTAAACCGTTTCTAAAATGTAGATCGTAATATCCAACTTCAACATTAGTATCCCAAAAGTTAATATCGTTCATTTCTATAGTCTATAATTTTTTAATTAGTATTTTATAATTACATAGAATATTAATTTAGGAAATACAATATGTTAATGAGTTTATTAAAGGTCACTTCGCCATTAATATTAACTACATTATTTGTTGAGATTTATTCAGGAAATATAGAAGCTTACTTAGCAAGTTTTCTTATAATAAGTTTGATTTTTCTTTTTAAAAATATTTATTTGCATAATGATATATTTCTTAAAATATCAAAATTTAAAAAATTAAATGTTTCACAATATTTTTGGATTTTTCTAATTTTATTTCTCAATATTATTTTGCAAAATTCACTTCTTAATTATGAAACAATTACATGGGATGTCCCCTCTTATTTAGTAGCTTCTCAAGAAATTGGCTTAGGGTATTTACCTCTAGAAACCCAGTGGGAATCAAAGGGCCCACTTTTACTTTATATTTATTATTTTATATCTGAGTTAGTTGGCAAAAATTATATTTACTTTAGATTGTTTAATGATTTTATTTTATTTATATCAATACTTATAATTTTTAAAATTGTAAAAGACACTAGTAGTAAATCAACGTGGAAAGCAGTTTTATCAATGTTGTTCTTTACTCTAATTACTAGCTTTGAATGGTTTATTAGTGAATTTTCAGAAATCTACTGTCTAATCGTCTTAGGAATTATCTATTTGGTTTTTATAAAGTTCGAGAATAGTTCAATAAAGTTTTTCGTAATTGGATTTTTATTCTCAATATGTACGCTTATTAATCAGGGAACTATAATATTTGCGATTCCCTATTTTATTACTTCAGTTTATAAAATAAAATATCAAGATTTTAAAAATTTACTATTTTTTATTCCTGGCTTTCTTATACCTCATTTACTTTTTATAATTGCTTATTTTAGAAGAGGAATATTAGATATTTACATATCTAATTACTTTACTATTCCCCTTCAGTACACTTCAGCCAATGCAAGCTCATTTTATGAATTGAAAGTGATATTAAGACGCTTTTTTCAATTTGATCAATATCTTTACTATTTGATTATCTTTATTTTCCTAATAATTTTTTATGAGATTTATAAAAAACTTTTATCAAAAAATTTTCGGTTATTTTTTGATTTGGATTTATTAAATTTATTATTCGCAGTTTTGTTTTACTTTATAGCTGGACACAATTATGCTCATCACTTATTTTATCTTCTTTTTTATTTTGCAATTATTTTTAATAAAGTCGAAAACAATCAAATTGTTTTTGCAACTCTCCTTATTACACTTAGTTCCTTATCAATTTTTAATATGAACTATCAAGATTCTTATCAAAACTTACGTGATATTGATGCGACTTATCAAAATTATCCATTACGTATCTTGTCTAATGATATTTTATCAAAAGTCAGAACAGAAAATTATGAAATCTTAGCATTAGATTATGTACTAGTCTTATATTATCTTGACAAACCAAATGTATCCTACATTATTCACCCAGGTAATCATTATGAAGATTTCATTGTAAAAGAGTTACTCAGATTAGAAAAAATTCAAAAAAATAAATTTAGTCATATAAGCTACTATATCGAGTTGGAGCCAGATGTTGTTTTGTGTAATCCTGTAGGCATAATATCTGGTAAAGCTGAAAAGCTCGATTTTTACAATTGTTCAATTGATGATTATAAAAAAAACTATACAAAACTTGATACGGACTTAATAAAAAATAATTCAAATTTGGATTATTATGGAAACCCCTATGAGTCTATCAATGTATATGTTAAAAATTTAGATTAAATACCTTGTTAATCAATTTATGATATTTTGAATAAGGACGCGGCATATGAAAGTCAGAATACTTTTTGTTGTGGTCATAAAATTTTTTAAAAAATATTGAATAATTAGATCTATTAAGTCTACAAAAACCTGCACTATCATCATTTAGTCTTGTAATACTCGATATATTTTTAGCTTCGTATCTTGTTATGTATTCTTTAAGTATTTTTTGATCATGATACCAATTATCACCTCCAATAGAGTAATTTTCTGGATACCATGATAAAAGTTTTTTTGAAATGCTTTCGACACTATCAACTTCAAAAATATCAATCCACTTACTGCCTTTTGCAGCATTCCACATAATCGAAATCATATCTTCAGACGTTGCATCGGGCCTATAAATTACAAATTGGTTATCTGTAATATTTACAATGTTTCCTTGAAAGTAATCCTCTGAAAGCGGCATGTTGTCTATGTCAGAAATTATACATGTTTCATTTGGAAACAGCGTAGGTGCTAATAGGCGAATATTTTGTGCTATAAAAGCTGAGTCACATTTTTCTAAATTAAAGTTAAATACATTTTCATTTTTTATTTTATTTTTTCCTGTATAAAACAAAATTGGTTCGATTCCAATATTTCTCCAAGCCTCAGAAACTATAGGCCAAAATTCTAAATAATCTGGATTATCATCTGATGAAAGTATAACTTTATCTAACTTCATTTAACTTCGCTATAAACTCTATTAAAAAAAATACGAAAATTTTCTAAACCTTTGTTTTTTGTATATTTCTGTACATTTTCATATGCAGTATCAACATCAGGGACTGCCAATGTAAAATTTTCCATATCAAATAATGATTTTTTATTTAATATTTCTTTTGCAATTCCAACGTCAGTAGAAATAATACTTGTTTTTGTAGCAGCACATTCAAAAATAGCTTGTGGGCCTCCCTCAACCCTTGAGGAAACAATATATAAATCAAGTGAATTATACAGCTCATTTAACTCTTCTACTGAAACCATTTCAAAATAGATATAATTTATGTCAAGTTCTTTGAGCTTAGAAATAATATAAGACCTTCTTTTTCCTGTAAGCAGGATTGTTAAATTAGGATAATCAACTAATTTTTCTTTTAAAATCTCTATAAACCTATCTGGCCCTTTAATCATTTTTGGAGAAGTCAAATTATTTCCTTCAGAATCTCTTTGAAATGAACCGATAATATATGATTCTGTTGGTAGATTGTATTTTTTTCTTATCTCCAATTTATTATTTATTGGGTAAAAAATATCATCATTTACCCAAAATGGTAAAATTTCAATTTTCTTGTTGGTAAGTTTTAATATTTGTTTGTAAGAATTTTCTGAAATTGTGTGATAAATATCTACGTATTTATCTCTTTTTAAAAACTCTTTTTTCCCAGAACCAGTAAAATCTTTATCTTCAAGGTGATGTATTGTACATATTACAAATTTAGATTTTAAGTATTTTTTAGGAATTTTTTGCCATGTCCAGGGAGAAATAATCCAAACAATATCGGCTTCTTTAATTTTTTCTGTAAAAATTTCTCTATTTTCCTCTATCCACTCATTTCTGAATCTATCTACTATCCAAGATTCATTGAGATTTGAAACAAAAATTTTCATATAATTTTCAGTTTAATTAAAAATCTGTTCAAATATTTTTTTAATTAAGTTTTAATTTTTTTAATAGATTATTTTTTGAGTAACTTACATACTCTCTAAAGAATTTAAAAAAGTTTGTTTTATTAATAAAAATAAAATTGTCAAAATAGGGATGATTTTTGTTGCCACTGACAAGAACAAAGTTTCTTTTTAAAATTTTCTTAATATCCTTAAAGTAATATTGCTCGGAATAGATTTCAAAGATTTCTGCTTCAGTATGAATGATATCTATATTCCTAATTAATTTTCCCATTCCTTTAAGAGCTAAATACTCAGCACCCTGAAGATCCATCCAAACAAAATCTATTTTTTTAATATTTAATTCGTTTTAAGTCTTCCACAATAAAATCTTAACTTTAATAAATTAATTTTTCTTATAAATATTATGACGATTTTTAATCTAAATAAATAGGAGGTTCGTATCCATATTTCACAATAATGTAAGGAGCCAACACTAAATTATACAGATACCTAAAAAGCAAAGATATGCTTGTATCTAGAGAGACAATATCTACAATGTTTATATTTTGAAAAAGATGCGTAGGAATGTTTATGTAAATATTTAATAAAATGGGAACAATATATATATACAACAAGTTGTTGCCTTCTAATTTTATATTATTTGAAAATGAGTAATTAAAAAATACTATGAAAAATATCAAAAATATCCACCTTCCCCAATCTTGTGCAAAAAAGAAGAAGAAATAATAAGGAGACAGATATAAAATTTGTTTCAATAAAAACTTTATATTCTTTTCTACCACTAAAAATAAGCATAAAAAAAGTATTGTAAAAACAATAATCCAAGAATATAAATCGTTGATATAGTTAATGCCCCTAGAAATTTCATCAAAAGCTCGAGTAGTAGGTTCGTAATTTGAATCAACCCAGTTAGGGGCACCCCAGCATTCTTTTTCTTGTAATGGTAATTTTTTATTAATTAAATTAATTGATGAACACAGTTTTTCAAAATTTTTGGCGTTACTGAATATTGTTAATAACAAAATATTTAGTGGTGCAAATAATAAAAAGAAAGAATATTTAAATTTTTTCAAATCAAACTCTTCTTTTTCTCTAATGAAAAAAAATATTGAAATAATTAAAAATATGTAAATACCGTAATTCAAAATCAGGAATATTGAAAAAATAAAAAATATCTTATTATTAAACTTTTTTCGTTTTCCAAAATATATTAAAAAATTTAAGTAAAATAAATCTCTTCTTGCAAAAAAAAATTCTATATTTTGTACAAGATAAAACAAACCAAATGGGTTAAAAATAATAAATATACGATATAAAATGTTTTTATCTTTTATCAAATCTAAAACGTTGTATAAGATGTGGAAAAGTGAAATTGACCCTACTAGAAATATAAAAAATCTATGATCTAAATTTATCTTATTTAAATAATAAATAAGTTCACCTAATAAACCTCTTCTAACAAAACCACCACGGTAATTAATTAACCATTCATTAAAAGTCCATCCATTTATAAATTTATATAAAAAATCTGGAAGAAAAATATATGAAAAAAAACTCAAAAATAACAAGTTTACAAATAAAAAATTATCAATCTTAAACAAAAACTTAAATTTTGACATTGTTATAGATTTTATCTTGTTGAAGTAACAGAAGAAGTGTTATTTGATAAATATTTTGATTAATTTGTAGTAATTACAAAAATTGAGTATATTTTTAAAACCCTTGTGGGCGCTACAGGATTTGAACCTGTGACTTCTTCCTTGTAAGGGAAGCGCTCTGCCGGACTGAGCTAAGCGCCCTTATTTCTAGAATTTAATGTTAGTTTCATTTAATATTAAGTATGCAAAATTTATGTGTAATTATTCCCTTTTATAATGAAAAAAGATTTTTAGAGGAATCACTAAAAAGGGTTCTAAATAATGACATTTATGATCAAATTATTTTGTCTGACGATTGCTCTGATGATGGCTCTGAACTAATAGCTAAAGGTTTTTCAGACAAATACGAAAAAATTTTATATATTAAATCAAATGAAAACCAAGGAAAAGGTAATGCTTTGAATCAAGCTAAACCTCTCATAAACACCAGTCATGTAGTAGTGCATGATGCAGACTTAGAGTACTTTCCAAGTGACATAATTGAAATGTTTAACTCTTCAAAAGAATATCCAGAATCCTTAATTCTTGGATCAAGATTCATTGGAAATAAAGAGAGAAAAAATGTTTACTTCAGAACTTTTATAGCCAATAAGGTAATGTCACTGTTTTTTTCTTTAATAAATTTTTACAATACCACAGATGTTGCCACTTGTTACAAACTTATGCCTGCATCTTTTTTTAAAAATATA
>Ga0181553_10002533_pt1 | contig 16035 bp, 15 predicted proteins | sample 011ome_17_FD_133753 | JGI IMG/M metagenome (GOLD analysis project Ga0181553, IMG submission 133753) | Coastal salt marsh microbial communities from the Groves Creek Marsh, Skidaway Island, Georgia - 011502XT metaG (megahit assembly) | ecosystem: Environmental > Aquatic > Marine > Intertidal...
TTGTGTTTATTTCCTATCTATGAGGGGACCAAGAAAATACATAAGATTAAAAATCAAGAGAATGGTCTGAGTGAGGGTAACCTCGTCCAATTCGTCATCCTGATCTTGGATCATTTGGTGCGTGATGAATGGCATTTGTATTTTTAATGTATCGGTCTTAAAACCGACATAACTAATGATCAATAAATCTGTCTCAGGTGTTCTTTCCAAATGAAAAGCACCTTCTATGTCCGTTACCGTTCCAATGGTGGTGTTTTGCCAAAAAACACTGGCTCCGGTCAATGGGTAAGTTTTATTATTCTCTTGATATTGTACGATTCCGTTAAGGGGGTCTTGAGAGAAGACCACACCCCACGAAAAACATACAATAAGTATATATTTTTTCATGATTTTAGGGTTTGATTTAACGTTAAATAGAAATTTAATTTAAAGTTGAATCAGCCGTAAAAAATGAAACTTTGGTTTAAAAGGAAGATTTTATTTTTGGGAACAAGAAAATTTGGGTGGGTAAAAACCTCCTGGAAAGGAATAATTTTAATGGTATTGAAAGATACCTTAGTGCTATTAGGGATTGTAAGCGTGCTAATTTGAAAATCATCGTTAACAGTTTTCTGGGGATGGTTGTTTTGGATAAAAATGGTTTCATCCTGACAGCAATGATTTTTGGTAACACTAATGCTTTGATGCCTGTCTTGACTTTTTTCCGTGGACATCCCACATCCATCTGCATTCCAAGCCAGAGCAATCTCCTCAATATGGCCAACACAATAATGAACATTCAGCGCCAGTCCAATTTTTGAAGTTAAAAAAATCAGACTGAAAAAAATGGCTTTAATGCCTCTTGTGTACATTATATACCTTGAGTTTATTTAATAAAGTTAAGGATTTTATCCCAATTGGTAAAACAACATCGTCACCGCCATGACCAGCATAATTATATTTTCGATGAGCGTTGCTTCAGTCATGGGCAAATTTAAAGCAGTCCCCAAACAGGCACAATTGATCTTTTTTTTATCAAAAAGAGTATAAATAACCCCGATGGTAGTGATGGATAAGATCACAATGGTGGCAATAAAAACAAAGGTTAACTGCCAACGGAGTAATAACATCAAAGCCAAAAGGGTCTCAATAAAAGGGTAAGCCATACCATAAAAAGCGCTTCTTTTAGCCAATGGATCGTATTGTGCAAAAGCAGAGGGAAACCCCTTATAATCTAAAAATTTAAAAAAACTGAAAACTATAAAAAATAGCCCCATAAAATCGATCATAAAGTTGGAGACCCTAAAAGTGTTTTTTTGGAGCAGAACAGCACCGGCAATCAGGTAAACAAAAATCAAAAAAAGTGGGAATAGTTGTTTTAATTTAGAGGCGGGCTCCAGAGAGGAGGTATCTTCATACTTCGACTCAAGGGATGGTATGTATTTGGGGGGTAAAACTTTCAAAAGTTTTTTCATTGTCAATGTTTTTGACACCTCCAACTCTACATTTCCATTGGCCAAATTAATTTTAAGGTCTTCTACCTCATCCAAATGGATCAATTTTTCCGTCACCGAGGAGACACAAGCTTCACAGGTCATCCCCGTAATTTTTATATTTTGTTTCATTGTTGAAAAGTGGGCTTTTTTTGGTTAATTAAACGCCAGAAATAGAGGCGAAATTAGATTTTTCCCTAGGAGGTTTTTAATATTTTTGTGCTGTTGAGTCAATGTACAAAGGTACTCCAAATCCATCAACGAAGACCTAAAAAAACAGAGGCCCTAAAAATTCATCGAATAAGAATAATAAATGAGTAAAAAACAAATTTTATCTGCTCTGATTTCTGTTTATGATAAGGCAGGATTGGCACCCATAATTCATCAATTAAATTCATTGGGGGTTACTTTCTACTCTACCGGTGGAACCGAAAACTTTATTCGTGATTTAGGCTGTGATGTGGTTGCAGTTGAAGACGTTACGGGATACCCTTCAATTTTGGGAGGGCGTGTAAAAACATTGCATCCCAAGGTTTTTGGGGGAATTTTAAACCGACAGGAAGTGGAAGGAGACCAAAAGGCACTGCAGGATTTTGAAATCCCCCAAATTGATTTGGTAATCGTGGATTTATATCCTTTCGAAGAAACGGTTGCTGCAGGGGGCAGTGAACAAGAAATTGTGGAAAAAATTGATATCGGAGGGATTGCGCTGATTCGAGCGGCAGCAAAAAACTTTAAGGATACATTCTGTGTATCAGATAAAAATGATTACGAAGATTTTCTTCAAATTTTGATCGAAACTGAAGGTGCACCCAATTTGGAACAGAGAAAACGGTATTCGGTTAAGGGATTTCAAACCTCATCTCACTATGACTCCGCTATTTTCAATCATTTTAATCAGGAGGAAGAAGTATTAAAGCTGAGTATCCAAGATTCCAAAACCCTACGCTATGGTGAAAACCCGCATCAGCAAGGTCAATTTTTTGGTCCATTATCCGACCTTTTAGAGCAAATTCATGGGAAAGAAATTTCCTACAATAACCTTTTAGATATAGATGCAGCAGTCAACCTTATGCTTGAATTCTATGAAGGACAACCCAGTTTCGCAATTCTCAAACACAATAATGCTTGTGGCTTTGCTACCCGTTCTAAACTTAAAGAAGCCTATCTAGATGCGCTTGCTGGAGATCCTGTATCGGCTTTTGGGGGGGTATTGATCAGCAATAAAACCATTGACTTGGATACGGCCACAGAAATACACAGCTTGTTTTGTGAAGTGGTGATTGCTCCCCATTATGAAGAGGACGCTCTTGAACTTTTGAAAGGGAAAAAGAACAGAATATTATTGGTTCAAAAAGACACCCTACTTCCCCCTTCCACCTACAGAAGCTGTCTCAACGGCATACTGGTGCAAGACAGAGATTCAAAAACAGATGTTGCCGAAGAACTCGAATTGATCACAACCAAAAAACCTACCGCACAGGAGATTGAGGATTTAATCTTTGCCTCTAAAATCTGTAAACACACCAAATCGAATACCATTGTTTTGGCAAAAAATGGTCAATTGCTAGCCTCGGGAACGGGACAAACGTCGAGAGTAGATGCACTCAACCACGCCATTGAAAAAGCAAAACACTTTGATTTTGACCTGAATGGTGCTGTAATGGCCAGTGACGCCTTTTTCCCATTCCCTGATTGTGTTGAGATCGCTCACAAAGCTGGCGTCAAAACTGTTCTCCAACCTGGAGGGTCGATTAAAGATAAACTTTCCATCGATTATTGTAATGAAAACGAAATGTCAATGGTCTTTACAGGAACACGTCATTTTAAACATTAATTTTCATACCTTTAGGCAAGCATAAATGTGACTTCATATGGCTTTCTTTACTGAAGAAATTGCAATAGATTTAGGAACTGCAAATACATTGATCATCCATAATGACAAAGTAGTTGTAGACAGTCCTTCCATAGTTGCTATCGACAGAACTACCAATAAAATCATTGCCATTGGAGACGAAGCCAGTATGATGCATGGAAAGACCCATGAAAACATTAAGACCATTCGACCCCTTAAGGATGGAGTTATTGCAGATTTCAATGCCTCCGAGCAAATGATCAATACCTTGATCAAAAGCATCCCTACCCTGAAAAGAAGGTTTTTCACCCCCTCCCTAAGGATGGTGATTTGTATCCCTTCTGGTATTACTGAGGTTGAAATGAGAGCCGTAAAAGAATCTGCAGAGCGTGTTAATGGAAAAGAAGTTTATTTGATCCACGAGCCAATGGCTGCTGCTATCGGAATCGGGATAGACATCATGCAACCCAAAGGAAATATGATTGTCGATATTGGAGGTGGGACAACTGAGATTGCAGTTATAGCCTTATCGGGAATAGTATGTGACAAGTCTGTCAAGATTGCAGGAGATGTTTTTACCAATGACATTGTGAATTACATGAGAAGTAAACACAACCTATATGTTGGGGAACGCACCGCAGAGAAGATAAAAATCATGATCGGTTCTGTGATAGAAGACCTTGAAAAACCGCCCGATGACATGTCCGTTCAAGGTCGAGACTTGGTTACTGGTAAACCTAAGCAAACCGTCATTACCTATAGTGAAATTTCAAAGGCTTTGGATAAATCCATCATTAGAATTGAAGAAGCCATCATGGAGGCCTTATCTCAAACTCCTCCTGAGTTGGCCGCAGACATATACAATACAGGAATATATTTGGCAGGCGGGGGAGCGCTTTTGCGAGGCTTGGATATTAGGCTCTCAAGGAAGACCGATTTACCAGTATACATTGCCGAGGATCCACTTCAAGCCGTGGTACGCGGAACAGGAATTACTTTAAAAAACATCGAGCGATACAAAACCGTTTTGATCAAATAATGAGTTATGCGGCAGCTCATCAATGCCCTAATTAAGTACAAAAACAGCTTTATTTATTTGGGACTACTGATCCTTTCACTTCTTTTTTTAAATCGAAGGAGTTTTTATCACCAGTCTGTATTTAGTAATGCCTCTTTGGCCGTTTCAAGTAGTTTTAACCTCCTTGGAAATAATTTTTCGAATTACTTTAAATTGAGTGAAAACAACGAAAAACTTGCTGCTGAAAATGAAAAACTCAAAGCACTGGAATTAGCTCAATTCATTGACAAAAGAGAAAAAAGCAATTCAATTGATCAATTTGATTATGAAGTGTTTTCAGCAAGAATTATAAAAAACAGTTACAGTCTTGCAAGAAATTACTTGATTATTGATAAAGGCTATAAAGACAGCATAAAAGTTGAAATGGGAGTGATAGCCAGTGACGGCGTTATAGGTATCGTGAATCAGGTTACTGCCAATTTCTCAAGTGTTCTCTCCATATTACATAGAGATCTGAAAATCAATGCAGGATTCAAAAAAAACGGGGCCTATGGCTCTCTTTCTTGGGATGGCAACCATCCTAAGAGAATGAAGCTTAATGATATTTCTACATTGAATCCAGTCTCAATTGGAGATACCATTACCACCAAAGGCATATCTGATTACTTCCCCTTTGGGATCCCCATAGGAATCGTGATCAATTTTGAAAAACCTGAATTCGAAGGTTATTATAATATTGATGTTGAACTGTTTAGTAATCTCACCCAGAAAGAGTATGTATATGTGGTGAAGAACAGGAATATCAATCAACTCAAACAACTCGAAAATGAATCAAAATAATTTAACTTCTATCATTCAATTTTTGTTGTTGTTGTTGCTTCAAGCATTTGTTTTCGATAACATCAACTTTCTGGGGTTCATTAACCCCAATTTTTATATTCTTTTTATCATAATTTACCGGTTGAATAGTAATCCAACCTTATTGATCATTTTAGGTTTTACCTTAGGATTATTTTTGGATTTATTAACCCAAGGATCAGGAGCACATACCATTTCAACATTGACATTGGCCTATTTGAGACCTTTTATTATACGATTTTCTTTTGGTGTTAATTATGACATTCCCATGGGAATGATTAAAGGGAGTCCTGCTTCTCAGAGATTACTTTATCTCATATTGATGGTTGTGATTCATCATTTGGTGCTGTATTCAGTTGTTTATTTTAGTTTCGACAATGCTCTAGTCATACTAAAAAACACAATTATTACATCTTTTTTTACCTTTATTATGGTTTATCTCACCATGGGCATATTGATCAATAAAAATGATTAGACGTTTTTTTTTACCAGCGGTTACCTTACTAACCGCTTTTATTTTCACATTAAGGCTTGTCAGTTTACAGCTGATCAATTCCTCCTATAAATTACTTTCTGATGGCAATGCAGTAGTTGAATATTCCATTTACCCAGAGCGTGGTTATATCTTCGACAGAAATTATAAACTTTTAGCATCAAACCAACCGGTTTATGATCTGATGGCTATTCCAGAAAACATCGTTCCTTTTGATACTTTGGAACTCTCCAAGTCGTTGGGGATTTCAAAATCAGAACTGTCAAAAAAAATAAATTTAGCTGAGTCCTATTCTGTAAAATTACCCTCTGTGATAGTCGGACAAATTTCAAAGGAAGACAATGCTTCTATTCAAGAGAAAATATGGAAATACAGAGGATTTTTTCTTCAAAAAAACTCAGTAAGAAGCTATCCAGTTCCTGTTGCGTCAAATATTTTAGGCTATGTGAGTGAGGTTAATAAGGATGATATGAAAAAAGATGATTACTACCTTTTGGGGGAATTGATCGGCAGGCAGGGAATAGAAGAATACTATGAAGGACTACTTCGAGGAACCAAAGGCAAAAAATTCTATCAAAAAGATAGATTTAATCGAATTATCGGCCCTTATGAAAGTGGAAAATTCGACATAGAATCAAAAAGAGCTCAAAACCTAATACTCACCATTGACAGAGAACTTCAGGAATACGGAGAGCGTTTGTTTCAGAACAAAAGAGGCGGAATAGTAGCGATTGAACCCAAAACTGGAGAAGTACTTTCTTTGATCTCTGCCCCCAGTTATGACCCCAACCTACTGGTGGGGAGAAAACGGTCAGAAAACTTCCGAAAATTGGCTTTAGACACCTTGGCAAAGCCACTATTTGATAGAGGCCTGCAAGCACAATATGCTCCTGGATCACCTTTTAAAACATTGAACGCACTCATTGCACTACAAGAAGGTGTAATCCAGCCCAAAACTGCTTACCTATGCAATAACGGTCACTATTATGCACGAGGTGCGTTTATGGAGTGTCATTGCGCTACTGGAACGAACAACAATCTACTCTCTGGTATTTACAAATCCTGTAATACCTACTTTGCCAAAGTCTATAGAAAGATAATTGATGAAGCCGGCTCTACTGTTGAAGAAGGAATGAACATTTGGAATGGACACTTAAAAAGCTTTGGTTTAGGTAATTATTTGGGATACGATTTACCTGTGGGTAAAAAAGGATTTATCCCTGATTCAGATTATTATGACTTTTGGTACAAAAAGGGTGGCTGGAAATCTGCCACAATCGTATCAAATGCTATTGGTCAAGGTGAACTATTAACGACCCCAATCCAAATGGCTAATTTTACCGCAGCTATAGCCAACAGAGGGTACTTCATTCAACCGCATTTCCTAAAATCGGTCAGTGACGAAACCTTTGACAAGGTTTATGAAAAAAAGATGACATCGATTGACTCCATCCATTTTGAGACGGTTATTGATGGAATGCATCTAGTGGTTGAGCAAGGGACTGCAAGGGTAGCCAAAATCAATGGAATTGAGGTGTGCGGAAAAACGGGTACCGTTGAAAATTTCATGAAAATTGATGGGGTAAAGACCGCCCTAACCGACCACTCTATTTTCATTGCATTTGCCCCTAAAGATGACCCTAAAATCGCACTGGCTGTATATGTTGAAAATGGTTACTGGGGTGCTCGGTGGGCCGCTCCAATTGCCAGTCTAATGATTGAAAAATACCTCAACGGACAAGTCACTAGAAAATGGTTGGAAGATCGAATGATGAATGGAAGCCTTTTGGCAGAATACGATAAACCTTACTCAGGAAAACCCTTCGAGATCAATGAGTAAAAGCATTATATACCGATTGGACTGGTGGCTTTTATTTGCATACTTAGCACTGGTTTCCTTTGGAATTGCCAATATTTATTCAGCCACTTTTAATGAATCGATCCAAGGTATTTTTGATATCGGTCAACCAGTAGGGAAACAAGTTTTTTTTTTAGTTTTTAGCCTATTTGTCGGTGGTGTAATTCTATTTGTAAACAGTAAGTTCTTTGAACAGTTTGCAACCCTAGGTTACTTTGTATGCATGCTACTCTTGTTGGGTCTTTTTGTTTTTGGTAAGACCGTTTCAGGGGCCACTTCTTGGTACAATATTGCTGGGCTTAGCTTTCAACCTTCCGAGCTGGCGAAGATGGCTACTGCATTGATGATAGCAAAGGTTTTAAGTGAATTTCAATCTGATCTAAAAAAACCTAAGACATTATTTAAAATCGGTGGTTATCTGTTTTTACCATTTTTAATGATCGTCTTTCAACCCGATCCTGGATCTGCTTTGGTTTTTGGAGCCTTCTTTTTTCCGCTGTTCAGAGAGGGTTTAAACTTTTCTTACTTGGTCATTTTCTTTTCCATTTTGACCTTATTTTTTATTACCCTTCTATTTCCTTTAGGGGTGGTTATTGGCCTGATTATGCTGATGATATTTTTAATTTATTTCATTTTAAAGAAACTCAATCCCAAAATAATACTTTTGCCATTTATCCTATCGCTGTTTGTATCAATCGGATTTTCACTATCGGTCAACTATATCTTCAATAATATTTTTGAACAGCGACATAGAGACAGAATTAATGTGATTTTGGGAAAAGAAATTGACACCCAAGGGGTTGGATATAACATCAACCAATCAAAAATCGCAATAGGCTCAGGAGGACTTAAGGGAAAAGGGTTTCTCGAGGGGACACAAACCAAGGGTGGCTTTGTACCTGAACAGCATACCGACTATATTTTTAGCACCATTGGAGAGGAATGGGGTTTTATGGGTGGTTTTTTTATAATTTTTCTTTTTTGTTTTTTGATTTTTAGAATTATTTACCAAGCCGAAAAACAAGTCAATAAATTTAGAAGGATATATTCCTATGGTGTGGCAGGTTTAATTTTTACTCATTTTTTTGTCAATATCGGCATGTCATTAGGAATGGTTCCTACCATAGGGATCCCTTTGCCCTTTATAAGCTACGGAGGGTCTTGCATTCTGGCATTTAGTATCATGATATTCATTCATTTGAATTTCGATGCCAACAGGTTGAATGATTGGTAAGGTCAGTTCCTTACGTCCAAAAGATCCCTCAAACTGTTTCCCAAAGTCATAAAAGCCAGAACCAAACTCATAATGGCCAAGCCGGGTAATAAAGTCAAATAAGGCTTACCCAATAGTAGATACCTAAAATGATCTTTGACCATTCCTCCCCAACTGGGTATGGGAGGCTGAGCACCAATTCCAAGAAAGCTCAATCCACTTTCGATCAAAATTGCACCGGCAAAATTTGCAGCTGAAATCACAATCAAGGGAGGGATCAATAATGGTAAAATATGGTGAAAAATAATTCTTAATTGACCATATCCTAAAGTTTTGGCAGCTTGAATGAATGTTTTTTCCTTTAGGCCAATCACTTGCCCTCTTACTAGCCTGGCCACCTCAACCCACATGGTGAGACCTACGGCAATAAAAACTTGCCAAAAGCCACGTCCAAGAGCTAATGTGATAGCGATCACCATAAGAAGAGTGGGAATAGACCAAAAAACATTGATCAACCAAACGATTGCTTTGTCTAAATAACCTCCATAAAAACCAGATAAAGCTCCTAAAATGACCCCTATCAAAAGGGAGATGAATACTGCTACAAAGCCTATGGATAGTGAAATTCGGGAACCTACAATCAATCGACTCAACAAATCACGACCATACTTGTCTGTACCCAAAATAAATGTTCTTTCCTCCAGATTTTGCGCTCTAAAAATGGATTCTGAAAATGGCGATTGAAACCGAGAAGCAGGGATAAACTCATAAAAATCATTGGGAGATCCGTAAGGCTGAATATCGACCCCATCTGATCGAATTTTAAAATTTTGAATGGGAATCTCTTGAATGTTATTGATCACTCCCTTAAAAAAGGATTTGTCAGCTGTCTCATTATTTTTAGCTTCTAGGAGGAGCATGTCAACGCTAAACCCTGGAGGCTTGGAATGAATTGACAAATGCATCTGATTGGCATTGGTGGTTTTGTCTGGGGCAATTTGATAGGCAAAGATGGCAACAACTATAAGCACCATTACATATAGGATACTAATAAGCCCCCAAACGTCTTTCAAAAATTTTTTAAAGAAATTTCTTCCCCTCAAAATAATTGGATTATTTCTTTATTTGAGCAAGAGGGTAGTTGTCTAAATTGATATTTAAATCTTCTAAAATATTGACAGCCTCATCAATGTAAAAATCCTGCTGTAGGGATTCTACCCATCTTTTTTTCCTCTCTTTTACTACATCGTCAATGGGCATTCCTGGTTCTGCAATCCAATCAAAAGTAAGGGTTGAATGGTAATCTTTGAGGGCAGCAAACTTTTCATTTATTTTTTTATTCGCCGCTTTCTCCTCGACAAAATTGTCATAGTTTAGGGTATAGGTATAATCATCTTGTTGGACTTCAATCCTTCGAGCCTGTTGCTCTACTAGCTGAATGTAGGGATTGTCTTTTAATCTTTTAGCGCTTTGACTCAAGGCATAATCATAGTTGATCTGGTTTCCCCACTGCTTGTATCGAGCGGGGTCAATACGATCCCAAGCCAAAGGATTGTCTTGATCTTTCTCCCCCATTTCAATGTACGAATATTGATTTTTTACCACAATATCACTTTTAACCCCTTCCAATTGGGTAGAACCTCCATTGATTCGGTAGAATTTATCGGTAGTGAGTTTCACGGCTCCCAGATCTCCGTAGGTTCCACCAGAAATAATTCGATTTAAATCAATAACATTTTGGACGGTTCCTTTGCCAAAGGTTTGCTTGCTCCCCAAAATGATTGCTCTTTTGTAATCTTGAAGTGCGGCAGCTAAAATTTCAGAAGCGGATGCAGAAAATTCATTAACCATAATAACCAAAGAACCATCCCATACTATGGTGGGATCTTCGTCATACAAAACATCTTTTTTACCACCAGTACTTTTAACTTGAACAACGGGTCCCTTATCGATAAAAAAACCAGTAATGTCAACAACCGTTTTTAGGGAACCACCTCCATTGTCTCTCAAATCAAGAATAACTCCTTTTACCTCCTTATTTTTAAGGATTTCCAATTGTTTTTTTATGTCACTGGCTGCATTTCTGCTGTTTTGATCTTTAAAGTCGATATAAAACTTGGGTAATTCTATCAGCCCGTATTTTTTCCCATTTTTTAATATAATAGATGACTTGGCATAGGACTCTTCTAACTCCACAACATCTCTATTGATCACCACCTCCTCTATAATTCCACTCACCCTTTTGACGGTCAAAAAAACCTGTGTACCCTTGGGGCCTTTGATCAGTTTTACTGCATCATTCAAACGCATGGGGCCTATCTCTACTGGGGTTTCGTCTTTTTGTGCAACTTTGAGAATCACATCTCCCACTTCCAATGCTTTCGCTTTCCAGACTGGTCCACCAACAATGACTTCAATGATCTCTACCTCTTGGTCCTTTTTTTGTAATCTGGCTCCAATGCCTTCAAATTTCCCAGAAATGTTTTGATCAAATTTTTCTTTGTCGTCTGGGGCAAAATAATTGCTGTGTGGATCAAACTCCAATGTTATGGCATTCACGTAAACAGAAAACCAGTCTTTACGCTCAATATCTTCAAATATTTCAAAGTAGTTTTCAATATTCTCCCTTGTCTTATTCCTCGCCTCTTCTTCCAATAATATTTCTGACTTGATAAGCAAGGTGCTGTCTTTCTCTTTTTCAAAATTTTGTTGTTCCACCAAATCCGAAAAATACTCCAAAGCAGAAAGTTTAAATCTTTTTCTCCAACGATTTTTTAATCCATTTAAGGTTTTAGCGTAAGGAATTTCCTCGAAGTTAAGGTTAATTGAGTCATGGGTACTAAAATCAAATGGCTGGTCTAACAATTCCCCATAAAAAGCCTTCACTTGATCCATGCGAGAAACCAGCCTTTCGTAAGCCATATTGAAAAAAGAAATATCCGCCTCTTTAATCTGATCGTCAATTTCATTTTTATACCTCCTAAAATTATTAATGTCAGATTGCAAGAAAAAACGGTGTTGACCGTCAATACCCTCGATAAAATTATTTAAAACATTCTCCGAAAATGTGTCGTTGATATCCTTGGGGTCATAGTGTCCTCTTTGTAAGACATAAGTGATGACCTCAATCAATAATTTATCCTTATCAGGATTTTCACTAATCGATGAGGAACCGGTCGTTAATAGTATAACGAAAATTGATACAACAAAGAGTCTAATAAGCTTCATGTAAATAGCAATTTAGGAAGCTAATTTAACCAAAAACCCTTTATTTAAGCATTATCCAAAAAACTTTTTGTTGATACAAAATTGATCTGTGGGGATTATAATTTTTTAAATTTACATTCGATAACGCAAATAATGGAAAAAAAACCCCTCATCCTTGTAACAAATGACGATGGAATCACGGCTCCGGGCATCCGGAAATTGATTGAGGTAATGAACGAAATTGGCGAGGTGGTGGTGGTTGCTCCTGACAGTCCGCAGTCTGCAATGGGACACGCCATAACCATTAATTCCACGCTACATTGTACGCAAATCGAGGTGAAAGAAAACACACATCTTGAGTACAGCTGTTCCGGTACACCTGCCGATTGTGTAAAATTGGCAGTCAATGAAATTTTAAACAGGAAGCCCGACCTGTGTGTATCGGGGATCAATCATGGATCCAACTCTTCTATCAATGTCATTTATTCTGGTACCATGAGTGCTGCTGTTGAAGCCGGCATAGAGGGCATACAAGCCATTGGATTCTCTTTATTGGATTATCGATGGGGTGCCGATTTTGACGCCATCAGGAACTATGTCAAAAAAATTACACTTAGTGCTCTCGAAAATAAAATTCCCTCCAATGTTGTCCTCAATGTAAATTTTCCTAAACTCATGGAGGGAGAAATAAAGGGCATAAAAATCTGTCGCCAAGCCAATGCTTACTGGGTAGAAGAATTTGATAAAAGAACCAATCCAATGGGGTTAGACTATTATTGGTTGACCGGTAAATTTGTCAATGAAGACAAAGGGGAGGATACAGACGAATGGGCATTGAGCCATGGATACATTTCCATTGTACCTGTAGAGTTTGATCTTACTGCTCATCATGCTATCCAACGACTAAATACTTGGAGTTTTGAATAGAAAAGAACTTTTTCAAGGCATCATCGCCAGTTTTTTTGCCAGTTCGAGTATTACTATTTTTATATTGCTCTACTTTTCGCAAGGACCCATTGAAGACGCCATTGTATCCCTATATCATCAAAAAAAATTGGGAGGCCTCATCAGCATGGGTGCTTTGATCAATTTACCTTTGTTTTTTCTGGGAATGCGAAAAAGAAAAACCAATTTTGCCAAAGGTATCCTTATCACTTCAATCTTTATTGTTCTGTTAATAGCGCTGCTAAAAGTTATATAAATTGAAATACTATATTATAGCGGGAGAGGCTTCAGGTGATCTCCATGGATCGAAACTGATTGAAGCATTGAAAGAAAAAGATGCCAAAGCTCAGGTTCGGTTCTGGGGCGGAGATTTAATGCAAAATGCTGGGGGGGATCTCGTAAAACACTATAAGTCGCTGGCCTTTATGGGTTTTTGGGAGGTGTTTGTCAATCTCAGAACCATCCTAAATAACATCTCCTACTGCAAAAGAGATATTCTCGACTTTCTACCAGACGCAATCATTTACATTGACTACCCTGGATTCAATCTCAGGATCGCAAAATGGGCCAAGAAACGGGGGTTTATAAACCACTTCTACATCAGTCCACAGGTATGGGCGTGGAAGGAGAGTAGAGTACAACTCATGAAAAAAATACTAGATAAACTCTATGTTATCCTCCCTTTTGAGAAGGATTTTTTTGAAAAAAAACATCAATTCAAAGTTGAGTTCGTAGGACACCCATTGTTGGACACTTTAAGCATAAGAAAAAAATCAGAAGATTTTATCCTGCAACACCAACTCTCAGAGAAAGATGATATCATCGCATTGCTCCCCGGGAGTAGAAAGCAGGAAATCAAAAAAATGCTACCCCGCTTTTTGAAAATTTCGGAATACTTTCCTCAATTCCAATTCGTGATTGCAGGAGCTCCTGGTATCGATCTGGATTGGTATCAAAAATTGATAGGTGACAAAAAGATTAAAATCATTCTCAACCAAACCTACGATTTACTTAACTACTCCAAAGTTGCATTGGTTTCAAGTGGAACGGCCACCCTTGAAACCGCATTGCTCAATGTTCCCCAAATTGTTTGTTACCGCAGTAGTTTTATTACCTATCAAATTGCCAAAAGACTTGTAAAATTAAAATACATCTCATTGGTCAATCTCATACTAGATAGAGAAGTTGTCAAAGAACTCATCCAAGAAAAATTCAATGTAAGGGAAGTAAAAAAACAATTGGAGTACACCCTTTCAGAAAGCGGTCAAAATCAGCTTAAGGAAGATTACAAAGAACTGAGGAAAGCACTGGGTGGAGGCGGAGCCAGTAAAAAAACTGCTCAATTGATTGTCGACTCCTTGAAATAAATAATTATCCTTTTAATTTTAGGGGATGAAAGTCCCCAAATTTCTGATCTATCCCGTTACACTCCTGTTTGTGGGGGGTATGTTGATATCCGAAATTCTACAAAATACTTCTCTTAGCTGCATCCTCATCATTGTAACTTTTTTGGGATGCTTACATAAAAAATATCGTGTTTTGGCACTTTTCATTTTTCTCCCACTTGGCAGCCTACACCAACAAATATTTTACAGTCTCCCCACCCATCATTACAGTAATTTTAATAAGAAAGGACAAAATAAAACAACCATCATACAATTAACAGAATCACTTAAAGCCAATGAATACCAGTATCGATTCTACGGAAAAATTGTTCAAATAGATGATCAAAAAACAAATGGCAGTGTATTGGTAGGGATCGATAAAAAGGGGCTTGAAACCGTGCCTGAAAATGGTGATTTCGTCCTTACGCAAGTAGCAACTAAACCGCTCCAATCAAGGGTCAATCCCGGAGGATTCGATTATAAAGCTTACTTAAAAAAAATTAAAGTATATGACCAAATCAATTTGAGTAGTGAGGAGATTGATATACATAAAAACAATAACAAAATAAATCCTTTAGCATTCCTTCGCTCAGTGAATGGTAAGATTGAAAAAAAGCTTGACCACTCCCCACTTTCCACAGCATCAAAAAACTTAATCAAAACCCTGATACTCGGTAAGAGGAACGCTTTGGATCAAGAATTGATTCAGGCTTATGCCAATGCTGGGGTAATCCATATTTTGGCCATTTCAGGTCTTCACATAGGCATCATCATGCTTTTTTTGGGTTATGCTTTGAAACCCATCAAATGGATTACAAAAAGAAACGGGGCATACCTCTTATGTGTCATTGCCTCCTTATGGGGTTTTGCAGTATTTACGGGGAATAGCCCATCAGTGACCAGAGCAGTAACCATGTTTACGGGCTTTGCCATTGGTAAATATTCGCATAGGATTCACAATACTTTTCATTTGTTAGTCGTAAGTTTTTTCTTACTATTGGTCATTTACCCTCCTTTTCTTTTTAAAGTAGGATTTCAGATGAGTTATCTCGCTGTATTGGGTATTATCAAAATCAACCCCCTTATTCAGGAACTATGGAGGCCACGATTCCTTGTCCTTCGTAGGTTTTGGGAAATAACCTGCGTGTGCTTGGCTGCACAGATTGCAGTGGCACCACTGAGTATTTTCTACTTCCATCAATTTCCCGGATTGTTCCTTCTCTCCAATTGGCTCATCCTACCACTCTTTGGCCTGTTCTTGATTGTTAGCTTACTATTGGTTGTGCTCATCGGTTTAAAGATTGAAATAGGGCTTATCTCAGTGGGCTATGATAGCATTGTCTACATGATGAATGAGGCAGTGTTATGGATTGCCAATCAAGAGCATTTTTTATTCCAAAACATGAAGCTTTCATTGATTTCTCTGGTCATCATTTATGCCCTTATGATTTTAATTTATAGCAGCATAAAATTCAAAAAAATCAACTACGTTATAGGAGCCTTCGCCACCATTATTATACTTCAAATGATTCTTTTTCTGGAAAAGTGAGAGCATTCAAAAATCAACCAATTGTGGTTACTGTATCAACACGAAAAAACTCTAATCGCACATCATACCCCAAATAAATTATTGTTGTATAGCCCACAAGATATCTCAGGGGAAGAAAGGGTGATCAATGATTTTAAAAATGAATACCCCATTGATGAAGTTGAAATCAAAACTTTTAAAAA
>Ga0181553_10002537_pt1 | contig 16028 bp, 12 predicted proteins | sample 011ome_17_FD_133753 | JGI IMG/M metagenome (GOLD analysis project Ga0181553, IMG submission 133753) | Coastal salt marsh microbial communities from the Groves Creek Marsh, Skidaway Island, Georgia - 011502XT metaG (megahit assembly) | ecosystem: Environmental > Aquatic > Marine > Intertidal...
AACCCACGAACGACGCGAGTGGGAGTGGTGGTGCGGCGGTGACGACGGCGGCGGCGGCGTGCGTGACGTTGCGAGCGGCGTACGACGCGGCGTGTCCGAGGAGTTGGGTGGACCATTTTGACGCGAGGCGCGCCGAGGACGCAAAGGTGCGACGCGTGCTCGCGTCGAGGGAGGGTGGTGCGTGAGCGCGCGTACGAGCGAGGGTGTCATGGCGTATGGTGGTGGTGGTGGTGGTGCAGGCTGGGATGGTGATCGACGGAGAGAGGAGGGTTCGCCGCCGTCGCGGCGGTTTGGAGGCGGCGGCGGAGGAAGAGGACAAAGTCGCGATAGGCGGTCGAGGTCGCGGTCGAGGTCGCCTATGAGACGAGATAGGCGAGATAGGCGATCGCGGTCGCGGTCGCGGTCGCGGTCGCCGACGTACGGTCGAGGTGGCGCGAGAGGTGGGTCGCGAGACCGCGGCGGCGCGCGCAAAAGGTCGCGTTCGCGTTCGCGTTCTCCGCCGCGCGGTGGTGGTCGCGGTCGTGGGGACGGTCGTGGTCGATACAATGACGATAATGACGACATAAATGACCGGAAACGCGCGAGGCGTGAGGTACCTCCTCCTCCTCCTCCTCCTCCTCCTCCTCCTCCTCCGCCGCCGTCGTCGTCAAAGGGAGGCTCGGACGCGGTCGACGTCGCAGAACACGACGATGAAGACGAAGACCCCGAGGCGGCGATGATGCGATTGATGGGATTCAGCGGATTCAACACCACGCAAGGCAAACACGTGGACGACGAACACGCCAACGCGTCGTGTGTGCAAAAGAAAACTAAACGTCAAGCGCGTCAATACATGAATAGAAAGGGTGGATTCAATCGCCCGTTGCCCGCCGAAGTCACGGGGCAAAGACAGAACATGACGTGATGACACTTCTTAGGCAAGCAATTTTATTATACACATTTAGTCCGCCGCGCGCTGGTCGCGTGGCATCGTTTTTTCTACTTCTAGGGCGTTACCGCTACTATCATCAGGTTGCGCGTTCGTCGTTTGCGACGTCAACCAAATCCTTACACCTGCGGACACGCGTTACACGATTGCATGCAAGATCCGTTTTCTCGACCTTTACCAATCATGTACCTTTTGTTCTTCTCGCACTCGCCCTGGCGCGCCCACTCGGCGCATTTGGCATTGACGTCTTTGCACACGCCGTCGGCGAAGATGACGCCACCAGCGTTTGTAATCGGGCTCTCATGAATCCATTTCGTGGCGCTAAATTTCACGCCTCGAATGACTGGACACCCGGCGTGCTCGCTGTGAATATCCGTCGTGACATTGGCGTACATGCTTCTGAAGAACAACGCGTCTCCTTTCCGAGGCTTAACGACGACTTTGTGTCGCGCGCACGCGCTCGCGTCCGCCCCCAAATGCTTGCCATCTTCCGCGCGCGGAAACACCGTCTCACCACCTTCCTCAACATCACTCAAGTACATCAACACCGTGCCCATGCGCTGTCCACCCTTCTCGCGCGACTTGTTGATTTCGTCGTGAAAATAATCAAAGTGAGCTCGATACTGTTGACTAGCCTCGTATCGGAGCACCTGAAAACCTTCGCCGTGCGACTCGGGAGTTTTCGTCCACGTCGCGATCCGCGCTTCAATAGACGCAATGACGTCGTCCTCGGCGTGCTCGAAGAATGTCCCATCCGATGTGCGTACTTTGGACGCAATCGATCCTCCGCTCTTCGAGTCCACCACGGTGGATTTCTGAAGCTTTGGCTCCGCCAGCCGAACAAAGTAATCGCATTCGGCGCTCGTGAGAAATCCTCGGTACAGTTCGGCGTGTGGCGACCATGATATGCGTTCAATCGCTCGCGGATTGATGTGCGGCGGAATAATCTTTGGCGTGACGTCTGCTGGTTGTCTCGGGCCAAAGCGTGCGGCGTTCGCTTTCGCGTGCGACGACGACGACGCGTGCGTGAGAACGAAGGCAGTCAAGATGACACCGATAACACTAGTCATCGCGCGTAGGCGCGCACGCGCATGGCGCGCCATGCGATTCGCGCGCGTCGCTGTCTGGCGTGTTTCTGGATGTCACTTACAGGGGAGCTACGGTTGCTACTATTTCCCACGCAGACGCTCGATGTCTCCGTGGATTTTATCAAACAGCACTGATAAGTCCAGATTGCCGCCACATAAGATGATGCCAATATTTTTAAATGCTTTACCAGTCTTACGGCTCGCCAATCCGACGCCGTCGCGAGCGGCAACCCTCACGGCTGCGACGCCGGCGGCGCCGCTCGGCTCTACGACGAGCTTACATTTGTCGTATACCACCTGCATGGCGTCGATAATGTCGTCATCAGAAACTGTGACGACATTATCGACGAGTCGATGGAACGTTTCGTATGATGTTTGTCCCATTTTAGCTCGCAAACCATCGCAAATGGTTTTTGGTGGCGGCAAGTCGTCCACCAATTTTTTCTCAACAAAGCTCCGCGCGGCGTCAGCGCCTATACCATCCACCCCCGCGGGCTCGCACGCCCAAATCTCACATGATGGATTCACCGCTTTTACGCTTACCGCGATGCCGCCAATCATGCCCCCACCCGATATCGGTACGAAAACGCAGTCGAGCTCTGGGCGCTGCTCGATAAATTCCAAGCCGAGCGTCCCTTGCCCAGCCATCACGCGCGCGTCGTCGTACGGATGAATAAAAACAGCCCCTGGACATTCTTCTAAGACCTCACGCACTGCCTCTTCGCGACTCGGTACGGTGCTTTCGTTTGAAAAGCGCACGTCCCCGCCCGCGGCGCGCGTCGCCTCGAGCTTTGTCTTTGCGATATCCTTCGGCACGACAATAATCGACCGCAACCCGCACGCCGCGGCCGCACCCGCCACTGCCGCGGCGTGATTCCCACTCGAATGACACGTCACCACGCGCGCACCGTCCTCGGCCGCGAGCAACACCGCATTCGACGCCCCGCGGTGCTTAAAGCTCCCGCCGCGTTGAAACATTTCGCACTTCAAGTGCACAGTCACCGGCGACGACGTCGACGGTTCGCCCAAGACGTGCGCCGTGCAATCGCTGCGCACGGGCGTGCGCGTGATCAAGTGCGCGATGCGCGCGTCCGCGGCGCGCACGTCATCAATCGTAATCGCTGGCGGCGTCATGGAGTGGAGCGTTGAAAAAGTGCACTTTTCGACGCGAATCGTCCACACTTCGTGCCGCTGGCTCGCGATGCGGGTGGCAATGATGATGATACCGTCGACATCGGCGTCGTCGTCGTCGTCGCCGCCGCCGCGGTCGTCGAGATGCGACGCGCGCGCGTGTCGGTTCGCGCGCGCGGCGAGTCGTGGACTACGACGCGCCGCGCTGAGCAGCACTGGGGATGATTTCGAAGACGCGCGGCGCGAGGCGCTCCTCGCGGCGCTTCCAAGCGACGCAACATTTACAGCATTTGTCGAGCACGCGTTCACGCTCGCGGGTGACGACGCTGGGATGCTCGTGCAGGCGTTTTGTGACTCGGAGCGGTTGACGCTTGAGTTTTGCGAGCAAGCGTTTGAGTGCGCGTACGGCGCGTACACGCGCGGCGCACCCGAGGAAGAAACACAAACGTACGTGACGCTAGCGAGAATATTTATGTCGAATTTTCGCTCTCGCGTACAACCGCCCGAGGCGAGTCTGATTGATGACATCGTGGACGAAGCGCGGCGGCGGCTCGCGTCGGCGCCCGACGCCGACGACGTCGTCCGAGTGCGAGACGACATCAGGCACATCCTCGCCGATAAATTCGCCTCACCAAACTTGGATGAAAATATATTCATCACACGTCTGCGATCGTTTCGGGTCAAACTCTCTCTTGACGACAAGCGAAAGGTGTCCTTCGCGACGGAATTTTTCGAAGCAGACGAATCCGGCGTCGCCGCCATCCTCGATCCTATGATTGAATTGAACACCAGCGCTCGCACTCGCGCCGAACTCATCGACGCTGTTGACTGCGTATTAGACGCCGTGCGCGCGCTGTACGAAGACATCCCAGGCGCGCGTTAGAACCGCGTTAGAATTGCCCAGTAGCTCGCGTCCTCAACCGGCGCCGCGTGTAAACCTTTTTTTCTGAAGGTGACGTCACCGCCGCACCTATCCGCACTTCCCGACGCCCTCGTTGCGATCGACGCCCTCGCGTGCCGCTCGCACCTGCGGTTCGTGTGTATCTCTACGCCCGCGCTCGCGCATCGCCCGTCGTCGCGCGTCGTCGTCGTCGTCGTCGTCGTCGCGCGTCGTTTCGTGCGCGCACGCCAGCGTCGAGACACGCCATCGCCATGGCGCTCGCGGGGCGCATCGCGCCGCGGTGCGCGCGCATCGCGACCGTGGCGCGCACGACGACGCAAAGCGTGAGCGTCGCGTCGTGCTCGCCGTCGCCTTCGGCGTCGGTGTCGACGACGACGACGCGCGCGGGGTGCTCCGCGCGCGGGGCTGGGGCGCGACGCCGGCTGGCGGCTTCGGCGTCGGCTTCGGCGTCCTCTGGCGCGTTAGGCGCGTCGACGTCCCCGCTCGGCGGGGTTGTCGTGGGCGAGAAAATATTTTCTGGCACGCCTCGTCACGCCGTGCGCGCGTATGCGGGGAAGACGCAGGTGGATTCGTACCCGGAGCTGCGCGTGCGCGCGACGGGGCGCGTGGTGGCGATCGGCGACCTGCACGGGGACATTGGACAAGCGCGTCGCGCGTTGCGCATCGCTGGGGTGCTAGATGACAGTGATGATCACGTGAACCCGAAATGGATCGGAGGCGACACGACGTTGGTGCAAGTTGGGGATATTCTCGATCGAGGGGATGACGAGATTGGGATTTTGATTTTGTTGCAAAAGCTCGGCAAGGAGGCCAAAAAGGCTGGGGGCGCGGTGTACGTGATGAATGGTAATCACGAGGTGTTGAATATTTCGGGTGATTTTAGATATGTTTCGCGAGGGGCATTCGGGGAAACTATGCGATTCAGTGAGCACTTGGTGAAGTTGTTTGGGGATAAGTTTCGCGACGCCTTTGGCGTGGATGAAGACGACGCGTGGACGCGCCAAAGCAAGGCGCGTCTTGGGTTGTTCTCTCCGGGTGGACCTTTGGCACAGCAATTGTCGATGAATCACACGATTTTAATCGTCAACGACACCGTGTTCGCGCACGGTGGGTTAGTTCCTAGACACGTCGACTTTGGCCTGGATAAGCTCAACAGAGCGGTTTCCGACTGGATGCGCGGAAAGGAAATTGAAGATGATGAAACGCGCATGGCGCTCGGGATGGCCATCGGCGGTGTTCGTGACTCCGTTGTATGGCACCGTGCCTATGGCACTGAAAAGTTCCAGACCAACGAAGACCGTGCGTCTTCGTGCAAGTTGTTGGATGAAACGCTCGGGAAGATTGAAGGCGTCAACCGCCTCGTCGTCGGGCACACTCCTCAAATTGGCGGTGCAAACTGCGAGTGCAGTGGTAAAATCTGGCGAATTGACGTTGGTATGTCGTTTGGGGTTCTCGGTGCGGATCCGCAAGTTCTCGAAATTAACGGCGATGAAGTCAAGGTGTTGACTTCATCGAGCGTCCGTGAACAAACGCCTGCGGCATAATGTATTATTCTTCTTTGCAATATTGAGCTCGCTTTTAAAGCTGAAAACGTTTCTTTCGTTGTTTAAATTCATCAATGTTTTGTTACCGCATATGCGCGCGCGCTACTACTACTCGTAGATTTACTCCTCGTCATCTTCCTCATCCATGTGCACCGCTCTGCGACGTCGAGTCGGCTCAACGGGAGCGGCGTCGTCTTCGCTATCCGACGCGTCCAAGAATTTCGGACGAACGCGTAAAATCTTGCGCTGAGGTGAATTATGCGCGTTCGGGTCGATATCAGCGAACGCACTCGCAATCGGCGACGGTGCCGTACCAACGGCAGCTTCTGATGCCTTTTTAGCGCCAATCTTTTTCGCCAAGTTTTCAAACGCTTTCTTCGTCGTCGCGGTTGATCCCTTCGCCTTCTTACCTCGTTTAGCCCCAGCGAGCGCGATCCCTTCGTCATCGTCGCTGCTTTCAGCCACGTTCGCTTCTTCTCGATCGGCTTCTTCCATCGCCGTTGCGGCGTCTTCGTCTTCGTCAGCAAACTCATAATCTTCTTCTTCGAATTCGTCATCCGGGAAAGTATCGACGTCCTCGGTCGTCGTCGCCGCCCCACCGACGTTCTCGTCGTCATCCTCGTCGTCGGCGACATTATCTGGATACTCAAAGTCCCCATAATCATCATCACCATCCCTAGCTTCTCCCTCGCCGCGTTCGGCGCGTTCCATAGCCTCCACCGCGTCGCCGACGCCTCCGCCAAAGTCCCGCTCGTGCAACTCTCTCGTAAACGCCTTCACCGCCTTATCACTCCCAAGCCTATCAACCCTCTTCAACGTCTGCTCCGCCGGTGCATACGGATACATTTTAATCGCCCAATCCTTATACATCCCAATCAATAACGCCACGTCGTGCTCCTCGTGTCCTTTCCCTTTGGCTTTCGCGGCAAACGCGCTCGGAAACTCAGTGTACACCTTAATCAACCCATCGGGCCCGAGCAAGTGTTCATGAACGGTAAACTTTGGTTTCCGCGTCGATTCACGCTTGGTCTTCGTCGCGCTTTGCGGCCGCGCGCGGTCGCCATTCGTGCCGTCGCCATCCGTCGTCGTCGTCGTCGTCGTCGTCGCCTGTTCCTTGAGCGCTTCTGCAGCCTCTTTACTGAGCCACTGATCTTTAGGCACGGTGCAATCGCGTGCCCAGTGCCCAGGCTGCCCGCACTTGTAGCACGGTTTATTCGACATGATGCGCGGAGCGAAAGCGCGCGGGATCTGCGTCCGGCGCGGTGTGCGGCACGGTATGCGGTTTTTGGATGTCATTTTGTTTTGAAAACCAGAGGCGCGCGTGAAAATTGAGCACGATTCGAGCTCACGTCGCCATACGCGCGCGCATCGCGTGACGTCGCGAGAGAACGCCCGCATTGCACGCGCACACGCGTGCTCGAGCGCGATGCGTGGGGACGTGCTCGCCATGGCGGCACTGATGCGTGCGCACGCGTCGTCGTCGTGGCGCACGGTGCACATTCAGGAGCTTTTGGATGAGTCGCTCGCGTTCGGTGGACACGCGAGGACGAGCGATCGGCGCGTGGCGTTACCGGATAAGATATCGATAATGGCGCTGACGAATGCGCTGGGGAGGTATGGGTTGTCGATGGATGTGAGTGATGAAGTGTTGGAGACGATTAGAGACGAGGAGGATGAGGAGAGCGCGACGTCGGTTCGAGCGATTGTATTGCTCTCTTGCCTCACCGGTGGAGGGTTTGATGTGAAATTGGATTTAGTGTTTAGAGCGCTCGATGTGCATAACGTTCGAGGGATTTCGAGTGAGCAGTGTGTGGAATTCGCTGCTGATTGCGCGCGAGTGATGGCGGCGGTGTTGGAGAGTTCCGGAGAGTCGTCGACGGAGGATTTGGAATTCGCGCGAGAGTTGTGGAATACGTGCGTGCACGAAGCCGTGGCGGCGGCCGGAGATGATGCATCGCTTGGGATGTTTACTCGTGAACAGTTTAAAGCCTTGACGAAGTCATTGCTCGTGCGACTCGGGAAGGCGAGCATGGAGAGCGCCGAGGGTGAGGCGCATCCTCAAGAGCGTCATCAGCGTCGTCGACGAACGAGTTCTGGGTCTACAGGAATGACGAACGAAGGTCAATTTGCATCGGGTATGGTACTGGATGCGTCGGCGTTGATACAGACCGCCGCTGGGGTGTTCGCTGGAGACGACTCCGCGAAAAGAAAATCGTCTGGCAGCGGCAGCGGAATACTTGGTCGAGTGTTGGAAACTGTCACGCGAGCCAGTGGGCATCGTTCACCGTTACGTGGTTCTTCCACTCATAACCTAGACAGCGAGCCGCGTAGTTCACACGAACGCAGGATGTCTCACGATGGTGAGTTCAGTGATGCGGAGAACGGCATCGTGCGCCACACGCCAACCCCTCATCATCGCAAGCGAACATCCAGCAATGGCATAGATTGGTCGAGTATCATTCCTGGTAGTATCGCAGAAATGATGGGTATGCAAACCAGGTCAACGCCTGACTTATCTAGGAAACCTCACGATATGACGAATGAAGAGTGGGAGCACGCCAAGTTAGCGGCAGAAGTTGACGCGGCGCGTGAGGAAACGAATATGACCGAGACAGCTCAAGTAGTTGAAGAGTCAAACTGGACCAGGTTGATTGGGTTCGTCAAGGAACTCGTCATTCGAATATTCCTTTTCAACACTGTTCGTTTACTCCTTACCATTGCACTGTTGGGTGGGGACGCCGCGCTGTGTATATACGTCATTCAATACTTTGGCATCGTTGGTGGTCTTGGTTTCGTAGTCATCATCAATGTCGCTTTTTCCATCATCTTCATTTTCTTCATGCTCAAATACAACAAGCGTGAGACTGGACGAGAGAACATGCAATTCGGCGCAAACTTGGTGCAAAATATTCAAGACATAGCGAAATCAAAAACGGTTTTGGAGGGCCTCACTTCGTACAACGGCGGTGGGTCCGAACGAGATCCCGCATCTCCACGCTATCAAACTTGGCCCGATCAAGATCCCACCCCTCGCGCGTTCGGAAGGTCGGACACGCGGCAGGATGTGGACAAACGCGTGCGGCGCACGATGTCTGGGAACATGCTCGCCGAACAAGGATAGTAATCATGTAATAAATTTACACACGCCAGTGGCGCAGTTAAAAATCTATAATACCACTACACTGCTGCGAGAGCACTTTTAGACATTGGAATTCGGGAACACATCCGCGCGGGCTTCATTGAGCTCGTCCGCGAGGGCGTCGGCGAGCCACGGCGTCACACCCCATGTTTCTCGCATCGCATCGTACTCCTCCCACGCGCTCTTCGATGCCGGACTACCGGTGCGTATGGCGCGAATGAGCGTATTTCTCGGTGTATGCTCACCACCTACGAACTCCATGACCTCGACACGATACCCTAGCAAGCGCAAGATGTGCGCTCGAAACGAGTCAGTGAGGACGTCGCCGAATCGCTCAGATAAAATACCGTGTCTTGTTATAGGCGGAAACGCAATTATGGAAGCGTTCTTCAACCGCACCTGCAAATCATGATGACAACATGGCGCAATGAGCGCCAATGGTGAGCTCCATCGCACCGTACGTACGATGGCTTCATCGGTAGCGGTGTCGCATGCGTGCAATGCCAACACGATGTCCGCGGCAGCGTCGTCGTTACCCTTGACGAACTTTACATCCGCCTTGGCTATTGATCCTTCCACGAAACACATACAATCATCCCATCCGAGCTCTACCGCTACCGCAGTATTGTGCTCACGCGCCTGACGCTTAATATCCACACCGATGACGTGCGTGGGAACGTCGCGTTTATTTGCCAACAGCGTATACGCCCCAAATGTCAAATACGCATTCCCACATCCTAAATCCACCATGCGCAGCGGCCGCGCCGTTGAACCACGCACCATGTGCCCCGCCCCCGTCGCGTCGTCGTACGCGTGGTCGAGAATTTTTAAAAACTCCTCAACTTGCTTGTATTTGTCCCGCTTGCTCGTCTTTATCGACCCATCCGCCGCCGCGACGCCCACGTGTTTCAAAAACGGATCACTTCCATCGAGCAATCGCGCTTTTTCCCGATCGTGACTTTGCGGTCCTATAACCACACTCGTTTTCGCTTCGCCATCGATTAAACGCATCGTCTTATCCCGAGATACAGTCGCGCGTTGTTTCTTGACGTTGACGGTGACGCTCCACGCGCCCGACGCGCGCTCCACGCGCCAGTGCTTATACCCACTCCCCAACGCTTCCTCGATCGCCTCTTGCGCACTGCTCGTAGATGATAACTTCGAGTCTTTCCCATCATTCGCATTCTCGCCGCTACTGCCGCCGTCGTAGGCGTGATTACTCGTAAACGCTTGCCTCGCGTCGTAGCGCGTGCGTTGCAGCGCCGTCGCCCCGCGAATCGTCACCGCACGAAATTCCACGCGCCTGTACTCCGCATCCTTCGCCGCACCCGTGAGCGTGACGCGACCAAGCGTGCGTGCGTCGAGCATGGCGGCCAGCGTCGTCGATGCGACGTCACTGAGGGCGTGCGTCCCGGGAACGAATGTGGCGGCTGCTTCACCAACATTGATGTCATTCTCCTCCCGCGACGCCGCGCGCGCGCGGATGACGGTGCCGGTGTACGCGCGACCGCACGGGCCACGCGCCGTGACCGCGGCCGATGCCGTCGGACGCGGCGGCGACGGCGCCGCGGCGCGCCGCGCGAGCGTCGCCAGAAGGCGCGACATGATGTGACGGCATTCCTCGTCGCGCGACATCGAAAGCGATGTCGCGCGCGGCGACGGCGGTGGCGGCGTCCGTCGCGCGCGACATCGCGCATCGCGTGACGAGTCACGCGTTCGCGTCGTCCTCGACGTCGTTGCTGTCGTCGTCCTCGACGTCGTCGTCGTTTGTGTTGGGATTGACGACGACGTCGGCATCGATCGCCACGGCATCCGCTGCGCGTTCGCTGCGCACCGCCCGCACCGTCGGCGCGCGCGCGGCGGTGCGCGCGTTCGCGACGCGCGCGATGGGTAAGCCGTCAACGCCGCCATCGTACGGCGTGGCGCACGTCGTGAAGGTGTGTCATGACTTGAGCAAGTTTCGTTTGAGCGTCTTCGTGACCTCGACCGCGGCGTGCGGGTACGCGCTCGGGAGCGACGGCTCGATCGACATTGGCGGGCTCGCTGGAACGTGCGTAGGGACGATGCTGTGCAGCGCGAGCGCGAACACGCTGAATCAAATCATAGAGCGCGTGCCGGATTCTTTGATGCGGCGGACGTGGGCGCGGCCGTTGCCGAGCGGACGGTGCACGCCGGCGTTCGCGGGCGCGTTCGCGGTGGCGAGTGCGCTCGGTGGGGTTGGTGTGTTGCGCGCGACGACGAATGATACGACGGCGGCGTTAGGGGCGGGGAATATCTTCTTGTATGCCGGGGTGTATACGCCGTTGAAGCGGGTGCACTTTCTGAATACGTGGATAGGCGCGGTGGTGGGGGCGATACCGCCCCTGATGGGATGGGCCGCCGCAAATGCGCGGGGTACGCTCGACCCTGGGGCGTACGTGCTCGCTGGGGCGTTGTATTTGTGGCAAATGCCGCACTTTATGGCCCTGGCGTACATGGGCAAGGATGATTATTTGAACGGCGGGTATCGCATGTTGTCGCACCCAATGTACGATAAAACTGGGCGGCGATTAGCAGGCGTCGCGGTGCGTAACGCGGTGGCGTTACTGCCGATTGGAGTTGTAGCTGTAGCCATGGGAGTGACGTCATCACCGTTTGCGTACGAGACGCTCGCGTTGGGGACGCCCATGGTGGCGGCGTCGATGGCGTTTTACGCCAAGCCATCCATCGTCGCCGCGCGAAGAATGTTTTTCGGCTCGTTGTTATACTTGCCAGCGTTTCAAGTCCTGGCTTGTTTGCATAGAATTCCTAGGGATCAAAGCGTCGATGTCTACGAGTCGTTGCGTCAGACGAGCGCGGCGTTTCCATGGCACTGCGTACCGTTTGCCGCCGCGAACAATTGGTCGCCCGAGCGCGAACGATTACGCGTATTTAGATCACGCGCACTCGGCCCGGCGCTTTCCGAAACATCTTACGCGCCTTTTCCATTTTTACCATTGCCAATACCATCGTGTCCGCACGATCGTGCGTACGCACAAGGCAAGGATTGATTCAATAGCTCTTTTAATTTTAGTCTTCGTATTATCGTATTATCGAGGCTATGCGCGCGCGTCGTGCACGCGCTTGTTGACAAACAAAAATCGCTGCTACCCACGATTACTCGGCGCTTGATAATCCATGCGAATCGGTCGCCCCATGCACGGCGTTCCGTTCAACTTTGCCGCCGCTTCCAACGCCTCGTCGTCGGCGAAATCCGCAAAACCGACGCCGCGGAATTCCCCCGTATCCTTATTCGTCAACCATCGCACCGTTGTCGGTTCAACCCCAGCGTTATCCTTAAAAAACTTCCAAATCGCATCGTCGTCGATTTGGAAATTCAAATTGCCCATGAATAACGTGTAGCATCCAGGAGGTTTCTCCCCCATCGGCTTTGCCTCCGCCTTGCCTTGCGCCTTGCGTTGCTCCGCGCGCTCCTCCGCGGTGTTCCCTCGCTTCTCCCAAAACCGTATCGGCGTTTCTCGCGAGTGTATCACCCGTCCACTGGCTTTCACTGCCGCCGCCGCGCCTTCAGGCGTGGTGAATTCTACCACGCCCGCGCCTAAAAACTTCCCCGTCGCTTTTTCCTCAAACCAGTTGACGCTCGCAACCTCCCCACAATCCTTGAACGCCTCTTTCAGCGCCTTCTCATCAATCGTCCACGCCAAATTCCCCATGTACACGTGCGTATTGGACGTCGGAAACGTCCCCGGCGCGGGAGCCGCGCCCGACGACGCCGACTTTGTCGTCCCATGCACTTTCAAGCCGCCACCATCGTCGTCGTGAACCTTCGGACGCTTTTCGTCGCCGTTCGCGCCGCCGCCCTCGGCATCGTCGCGCGATTTGCGCTTCTCCTTCTTTTCTTTCTTTTCTTTCTTCTCCTTTTTCTTTTTGTCGCTCATGATACGACGTCGACGACGAGCGCGCGCGCGCCTGACTGTGAAGACTTTACATTCGCGCGCGCACATGAGCGCCTCGCGCGCGCGTGTCGTCGACGCGTGCGCCGCGTTCGAGCGCGCGATCGAAGGCGATGATGTGTGCGATGTGAAGCGCGCGCTGTCGTCCGTCGTGGACGCGACGTCGACGTCGCGAGTGGGCGTTGTTGGTGCGGATGAAGATGTTCATCGAGTTGTGTTGTGCGTGCTCACAGTCGTCAATCCGAGGTTTGGGTTGACGTTTAGCGCGCGCGAACGCGAGGAATTAATCTCTTCATGGTTTACCACGCGTACCGAGCGGTCGTGCGCGTGGTTGAGCGTGGCTGTGCGCGCGTTAGTTGAGGCGGTGACGAGCGCGACGCGAGGCGAGGCGTCGACGGCGGATGCTATGTCTCGCGCGCGCGAGCGCGAGCGTGAAGTCGTGGTAGAGACGAGTTTAAGGTACTATATGGATTTAGTCGCACGCGGTGCGATGGCGCGGTTGGTGGCGTGTGAAGGCGCTGAACAAAGCGACGGGATTACGTCGGCTGCGGCGCGAGAGACGCGGGGAGTAATGTTGCGCGCGTTCGATGGCATCGGGCGACGGTTTGTGGTGCCAATGTATCCCACCCGTGTGATGTATGAATATGCGATCGCGAGGCAGGTGTTGGAAGGGGCAGAGCTGGCGCCAGATGCGGCGGCGGAGACGGCGTGCCGTATGTGTCGGCGAGGCGCGTCTCTGTCTGTGGCGAAAGCGACGCTTCTTGCGCTCAGCTCGCGCATAAAACCTTTAGATGACAATACTCGCATATCCATTGTTGAGCGCGATATCGTTCCAGATTCACTACGATGGGCATCGATAATGATGAACTCGGCGAAGGATGCAAACGCGGCGTGTCGATGGATTTCAGACGTCGTCTTTGTGGCATGCGAGGACGATGGATCGTGTACGCATGGCTTTCGCACGTTAGATTTAGTTTTGCGCGTACTATTACGCGATAGATTCTGGGCATGTGACGTCACACGGCATGCGTTATGCGAGACTATGCTCTTGACAAAGGGTGTGCCGAGAGTCGCGCTCCCCGCGCTCTTGCGAGTGATTATCCTGTGCCCAATCAAGCACGGCTGCGGTGATGCGAAGCGAGTGGTCGCTTTGTCGCATGAAAACATTAAAGCCGCGCTGGAGTCTTGGTCGAGCGCCGACTTTGTGCGGGGGGCGTCAGTGGAGTTGCAACGGCATCTCACTGCGAGCGTTCGAGTGCTGCTCGCTGTGATTCCCATTGACGAGTGGAATAGCATTCGTTGCAGACCAACGCAGATGATTTTACAAGGCATCAGCGCGAGATTGGACTCGCCGTCGGTGCGCGCGCGTAGACATGCGAGTAAAATCGCGCTAGAGCTGTCGCTCAAGGTTGACGCGAGCAAGCCATTACGTCTCGTAGACGAAGCCGAAGCCGACGAGGGGAGTTCGGATGACGAGGCCGACTGGGAGCGTGACGCGCAAAAGATTGCGTTAAATGATTTTTTCGTCATCGAAGAACCAAACGAAGTCGTTGATGATGAAGAAACGCACACCGAGCGACTTCCAGAGCAAGTCTTGGCGCCTGGATTTGAGATGAAAATAGAAGACGTCGACCCCAACGAAGTCGTCGACGTCTGGGGAGTCCGTAATCGCCGCAATGTTGACAGTGACACCGATGACTCTGATGATGAGAGTATAGATGAATCGGACGACGAATTGGTGCCTTATGACATGGATAGTGACGATGATGAGACGTTAAGGTCAAACAATCCACGTAGCATCACAGAGGCGCGCATCGCTTCGCTGCCAAAACCTCAAACATTGCGTCAGTGCATCGGCGCTTTGCGGCAGAATCGGTCCGGCGACGCATCGACGCGCAAAACAGACATCGACTTGGCAGATGCGGCAGAAGGTGCGGTGCACTCGGTCGCAGAATTGGTATCGAATCAACCGCACGAACTCGCCGCCGTGGCTTCTGATCTCGCCGTTGCCGTCTTACACGCGCAACCTCCGACGCCGGATTCCGATCCGCTCGATCGCGCTCGTCGGCAAGCATTGGCTGAGCTTTTAAGTACAACCCCAGGTTTAGTTGGTCCACCGCTGATTGCGCACGCGTTATCGGAAAAGTGTGACGCTTCGCACGTCATGGATACGTTGAGCGCGCTCGAAGTCGCCGTCCTTCGACTGTCTTCGCCAACGAATACAGGCACGAAATCGCTAGACGGCGCAAATGAGAAAGCCGTGCACACGATCGGCACAGAGCGCAGATTCGCGCCGAAATCCATGGAGCGCCGGTCGAACGCCACGAATGCAGCGGCGACGAAAGCTCATCTAATCGGTGAAAACTTTGCGGCTCCGCTGCTTCGAGCGGCGCACCTGCGTCTCGAACGACAGTCCGCACCAGGCTACACCCCTGACGGCTTGGACGCGACGGTAATGGGGCAAATCCTCTACACCCTCGGCCAGTGCGCTCGCGGAGCGAAAAACGCCGTTGATGGGCCGCTCGTCGGCGAAGCGGTGCTCGATTTCGCTTGCGCGCCGGCGCTCGCGAATTCCCGCGAGCCCCATCTTCGGCGTAGCGCTCTCGTCGCCGGTGCCCTCGTGGCGACATCCCTCGCTGACGTCCCTCTCGCCGTGGCGTACGCCGAAAACGCTCCACTCGCGCGCGCGCTTGAGCGCTTCTCAGCTCGAGCCGCCCAAGCGCACCGTTCCGACGTCGACGCCGACGCTCGTCGCGCCGCCATGTACGCCATCGCCGCGTGTGCCGATTGCACGTCGCGCGCGCGCGACGCCATGGAAAGGTTAGCATTTAGTACTCACACCGCCACTGACGACGCCGACGTTCTCGACGTCGTCGCTCGCTAGCTCCCGGGAATAGCAAAACATACATCCACCAATCACAAACCAAGAAGACACGACCCACTCCGCTGCGAAAGCCGCCAAAAACCACAGGCGTCGCGCCACAATTGCGCCGTCCAACGCGCGCGCACGCACCGACGCGACACACCCGCGCCGCCGCGCACGCACACGCATCGATCTCGAATCGATCTCGCGCCCGAACGCGCGCCCATCGATCATTGCGCACGGCGACGAGCGTTGAACGAGCACGAGGGTCACCGAACGACGACGAAGGATTTTTGAGACATGTCGAACGATAAGCGCACGCGTTTATTCCGCGTGCGGAAGACGATTCATAAGATGCTCGCGGCGCGCGGGTATTTAGTGAGCGCCAAGGAGCTCGAACGGGATGTGGAGTCGTTTACGGAGGATTTCGGGGATGAACCAAAACGGGAGACGCTCACGATCATGGCGCCGAAACGGGACGACCCGTCGGAGAACATCTTTG
>Ga0181553_10002543_pt1 | contig 16008 bp, 9 predicted proteins | sample 011ome_17_FD_133753 | JGI IMG/M metagenome (GOLD analysis project Ga0181553, IMG submission 133753) | Coastal salt marsh microbial communities from the Groves Creek Marsh, Skidaway Island, Georgia - 011502XT metaG (megahit assembly) | ecosystem: Environmental > Aquatic > Marine > Intertidal zone...
ACTTCCGCCGTTGAAAGGCAGGCAGCAAAAAGCGATGACAATCACCGGCGATTTCATTCGCGCGGCAAAGCCGAAAACGTTCGCGACGTTGAAGGTTGTTTTAGACGCGGTGGCGGAGAGATACGAAGTAGACCAGGAGAAGACGGTTTGGACGAAAACGTTGTGGAAGTACGTCAGTCAGGAGTGGGATTTTAGGTATTACGAGATGAACGATGGTTCGGAGGACACGGAGGATGACGACATTTTGCAAGTCATCGACGTCGTCAACGGTCGAGACGCGCACGAGTTGATTGAACTTTGGGCGAAACGGAGGAAAATCTTTCGAGGCGTAAAATCCTCCTCAAACGTAAAAGAAGAAGTCATCATTAATGGCGATACGATCGAAGAGGAAAAGGAAGAGGAGGAAAACGTGGAAACCCCGGAAAACGAACAAATCATAGCGTTAGAACTGGAAAGGATTAAATCGAGAGCGATTCGAGTTAACGCAAACGCGAAGGGCATAGTATTGCTCGCCATGGCGAGAGCGTACGACGATTTAGGATTTACGGTTCGCGCGAAGAAAGCGTGGACAGACGTCGAGGCGTACCACGATTGCGCGTACGGCGATAAGAAAGCCGTCGAGTTGAAAATCGAACGCCTTTGTTCGTGCTCTCGACACGTCAATCGATTGGACGACGCCAAGAATTGCTTCCTGGATTTAGCTTTGAAAATCAAACCGAGATCGGGATTCAAACGCAAAGCGTTCACGGCGGCGTGTAAAGTTATTAACCAGACGAAAGACGTGGAATTCGCGATGACGGTGTACGACTCGATGAAACGAAACCGAGAAAATGGCGACGCGTTTATCGTGGCGACGTTAATATCCGCGTTTGGCGTTGAAAACGGAAGGCCGACTATTGATGAAATGAAGAAACTCGGTTTAGAGTGCTGGTCGCGAGCGAAGAAGAAAGATATCGTTTTAGATGGTCAGTGTTATTCGAGCATCGTCGGTTTGTTGTGTAAAGCGAGAGACGCCGCAAAGGCGATGGAAATCATTCGCGAGTTGGAAACGACGGAGAAGTGGATGGCGAGAGGTACGATTGGAGCGAAATCGTTCGCCGCCGCATTTAAATACGAGCAACAGAAACAACAACAACAATCTCAACAACAGCCGGAAGAAGATGGTGATGATATCGAGAGTAGCGCAGATGATGAGGAGGATAATGACGACGACGCGACGAGGAAGAAAAATTACTACGATTTCGCCGCGGCGAAACGTTTGCGTCAACTGAAAAAGCAACAATTCAAAGAACTCCGCGACGACCGCGACGCGAAAAAGAACCGCGAAAACGTCGAACCGGCGTACGCGCAAGTCATGCACTTCCTCTGCGACTCGAAGCAACCGAAACAGGCGCTGATGGTGTTTCAAAACATGCAAAGAAATGGCGTTCCTCCGAGCAAAAGCACGTACAGAGCTTTATATAAAGCCTTACGGTACGCCGGCGGACGGAACGGTCGCATCTCGAACAAAACTGCGGCAAGGTTCGCGATCGATGCGGTCACATCGAACTCGAAATCCAAATCAGCGCCTCTTTTGTTTGCCTCGTACGATGAAAACGATCGTAACGGTGGACGAAGACGATACCGCTCGTCTTCTTCTTCTTCGTCGTCGTTGTCGTCACGAACGGATACCACAACATCCAAGGACGAAAGCAAACGCCACGATTTAGAGTGCATATTAGAAATCTGCGCGAGAGCAGGATTAGCGGACGAAGCGATCGAGGTTCGCGATCGGTTGCGTTTTGGATTTGGCGACGAGTATGCAAACGCGCCGGAAATTCGCAGATGCGTAGTCGAAGCCTTTCAACGCGCCGGTCCTGAACGAGTCGAAGAGGCGTTGGCGGTGTACAACGAGGAGTTGATTTACAACGAAGAAGGCAGAGCGAGAAACGCAAACAGCCAACTCTCGCCAGAGTTTTGGATCTTCCTCAGCTTGGCGTTGCGCGACGCCAACTTGCTTTCCGAAAACGTCGCCATTTTGAAAGAGAACCTGTTGACGCCCAAGATGTCGTCGATGAACTCGATGAACGCGGCGAAGAACAACGGATTGAATGCAACCCCGGCGACAACCATTCAACAGAAAAAATACTACCCGATCGCCGCTGCGAACATCGTCATCGACCATTGCGCGGGAGAAAACGTCCCGGGTGAAGCCATGGATATCTTGGACTTGATAAACAGAGACGATAATCCACTCATCGCGGATTCGGTGACGTATCTCGCGCTGTTGAAAGCAACCAAGAAAATGGGAAAGAACGGCCCGGCGACGGCAGAACGAGTGATGGAAGAGATGATATCAAAACGCGGCGCAGAATTTGTGACCACGGAACATCTGAATTCGCTGTTAGCGGCGTACGCGAGAGGTGGCGAGAAGTATCTAGAGAAGAGCGAAGGGACGTTTGAACGCATCGTTCGCATGCGACGAACGTCGAAACCGGATGAGTATGAGTTCATCACGATGCTTTACGCCTACTCCGTCGCGTCGAAGTTTCGAAATGCGGTTACTTTTTACGATCGGTACGCGAACACGTTCGCTTCAGATGGTGAACGGAAACCGAGAATATTCAACGCGGCTATTCGCGCGACGATATTAGAGCCTCGATTGTTTCGCGACGTGGGAACGATGGAGGAGGTGAACGTATTACGAGAGATGTACGCGGACATGACCCGACGCGTTGGCGTCGGTGCTGCTCCTTCTGTGCAAAAAAAGCGAGAAGATGACAGCAAGGACGACGATACGAACCAGGGAGAAGAGGGCTTCAGCGATAATGAAGGCGTCGGCGCGAGTAGTAAAAACAACAACAACGCGTATTTAAGGAAGCAATCCGAGAACGCGTTGAAAATGCTCACGAGAGTTGCCGCGGAGGTTAACGCGAAGGCGGCTATTTCGTCGCCTTCTACATCTACCTCTACAAAAACAACAACAACAACAACAACAACGACAACTCCTGCTCCCTCTTCGCCTTCAAACTCTGAAAACGAAGGAGCAGACGTCACCATCGACGCCTCTTCTCTCTCGCCCGCGGAAACCCGCTCGGCGGTCCTCACCGTCCTCCTCGAGCTCAAAAAATCCCAACAAAAGCACGCGGTAAACGTCATCAACTTGACCAAAGACAACTCCGAGGCAATTTCTCGCCTCGCCAGCGACGTTCGCATCGAGTTCAAAACCGTCACCATTCGAAAAACATCCTCCGCATCCGCCGCGTCCAAGTTTGAAAAAGATATCGCTTTCGATCGAGAGGACGTCGAGAGTTGGTTGCGTAAACAACAAAAATAATAACAATAATAATAATGCAATAGAAAAAGAGAGCGCAGTAGAGAAGAGCGCTGCTCGGAAGAACGCCCGCGCGTGTGTGTGTATGTAATACTGTATTTAGTTTAATTGAAAGAGGAAAATTTTCCAGCGCATTCCATAGTATTTTAGAGTTTTCTCTTGTGTATTATTATCCATCTCCCTCTGTCTAAAAACAAGTGAAAATCTCGACCACAAAGAACGTCATAATAGCACACCTACACTCTTAAAAACACAACATAAAAAATGTTTGCCATCAAAGCCCCGGTTACTGTTTCGGTCGTTGCCTCCGCGCAAGCGCAAAAATGTGAAAAGAAAGCCACGTGAGTGTTCGCGCGCATCTCTTCCTCGTTGGATTTCGAATTATATTGTCTTTTTTTTCTCCGATTTGTGGGCGACGAGCGATGATGGAATTTCGGTCGTTACCCGCGCAAATTTCGCTCTCCGAAAAAAGAGAGAGTAAGAGTACGAGTCGTCTCAAAACGAGCGAACTCAACACACAGACAAAGATATATACATCTACATCCACCGAACGTATCTCTTCAAAGTCGCGTTGCCGTTCGCGTCGTCCGCAAACCTGCGCGAATTCGAGACATTCGAGATGAGAATTTGTTTTTTTTATCTCCTTGGCTTTTTGCCTCAAACTTGGTTTCTGCCCCAAAAAGATACGCAAAATTGAGGAGATTGTACTCCTGAGGAAACGAAGGAAAAAGGAACTGCGTACTCTCTGTTTGCGCAATACCAGAGAGACTGTTGGATTTTTTTTTCAAACTAACACCTCTTTCTCTCTCTCTCTCTCTCTGTGTGTGTGTGTGTGTCATTCATCAATGCAGGAAGCCGCAACAAATCGCCGCCGCCGGCGCCGCCGCGATCATGCTCTTCAACTCCGCCCCGGCGCAGGCTGAAATCATGGGCCTCACGCTCCAAAACGGCGTCCCGAACGCCGCGGCGCAAAAGTTTGTCCAACCGTTCGTTCCGGACGGAAGACCGGTTGTCTACGTCGAGAAGGACGGGTCCGCGGATATCACGACTTTTGACGGGAGATTGGCGGCGAACGTGGCGCGATCGAATGTTGGGTGCAAGACGATTACGGGAGCGCCGTGCGTGGACTTCGCGAGTGGTGCGTCGAAATAATCTAAAGTTTGTGAAGATTTGTGATTGATTGACTGACGATGGATGTTAATTTCTTTCTCGATTTCCTCTCTCTTTAAACAGGCAAGTAAATGTGTTTATTCTCCGTTCAATGCGCGAGTAAACGTATCTATTACCTCTTAGCAACGCATCTTATACCCCACAAAATTGTTTAATCATAATCAGAAAAGCCTCAACTTAAGAAGAAAAGCCGAAAGCCAATATATATACTCTCTCTCTCTTTGATTACGGTATCGTTCATTATTAGAAAATCAACTAGTACTATATATTAGTATTACATCAGCAGCAGCAGCAGCAGCGGTAGAAAAGCATCACTTCAACCCGCTAAAGCCGTCGTTATACGTGCTCTTCCACGAAACTTTGGCGAACGTGCCTTCGTTGCCGAGAATGCCGACCAAGACGCTGATGTTATCGTCGCTCAATCTATTCAACGCTTCGCATCCTAAACGTTTGGCGCACATGCTCGGCTCTTTCACCGTATCTCGTATGATCGAACACATGTCGGTGTTCGTGCACACGTCCCACAAACCATCGCACGCGATCGTGATGAAAGCGTCCGTGTCGGCGGAGAGCGTCTTCTTGATTACTTCCGGCTCGGACAAAACGCCTCCGGATTCCGTGCAATCCCAATCGCCTAACGCTCGAGTCACCGCTAAACCGGCGTCGCCGACGCGTATTTGACCGTTCTCTAAAGTTCGTATTTTTACGTTTTCTGAGGAATTCTTCACTCGTTCCAACTCTTTCGCGTTCGAGGACGCGCAGTGGTCTTCGCTCAGAGCGGTCGACCACGTCGTTTCGTCGGCGTCGACCTCGTCGTTTCCGGTTGGATGGTGGCCTAAAACCGCTCGACTATCTCCAGCGTTGGCGACGTACACATCGTCACCCCAGAAGAAACACACCGTCGCCGTGCAGCCGGGATACCGTTTCTTTTTCGATTTTGGATCCGCGGTGGATTTGTGCATGTCTCTGCGTTCTTTTTCCGTCCAGTGTTTGACAAACGCCAGGTGGAGTTTTTGAAAGACTTTTTTAAGCGTCGACGGGATATCGTTTCCGTTCTCGCCCCATTCGGATAATATGGCGTCGGAGAGATTTTCCGAACAGTATTCCGCGCACTCGAATCCTCTGTGGCCGTCGAACACCGCCATCACGGCGCAATGGGGAAGCCCGTTGAAATCGCGGAAAATCTTGTGCCTGTCTTCCATCTTATCGTTGCCTCGAGCGCCCGCGGTGGCAAACGCGCCGGTGTTGGAGACGATGCACGGTGGTTTTGTACCCTTATCATTGTTGTTATTAGTAGTAGTAGCATCCATCGTCGAATAAGAAGACAACGGCGCGTCGAACGCGCACGGCGCGAATCGAGCGCGATTTCCAAACGCAGTCTTTTGATCGTTCTTTCCGGCGGCGTCCTCCCCGTCCTCGTTTTCGGCGTCAGTCATCGTCGCGTCCTCGTCTTCTCTGCTCTCGTAGGAAGACTCGGAAAGAGCAGCTTGCGTCCAAACGCACGCCCCGATTTCTTTCTCGTACGTCTCGACGCCTTTTCGTAACCGTTCTTCTATTTCCGCAAAATCTGGTCTGTTTTCCGGTTTCCCGTCCCACATTTTCGTGACGAGTTTTTCGAATTCGCGTTGGAGCGAAACTTCTACTTCGTTTTTATTGCTATTATTGTTATCTCTTCTACCTCTATTTGCTTCGTCTTCTTCCTCCTCCTTTTCCTTTACATTTTTCTCTTTCTCTTCTTCCTCGTCGGCGTCAAAAAACGCTTTCACCGGTCGCAAATTTTCAATCACGATCGCTTTCGCTAAATCGCCGTCGTTGTAACTCAAATCCATGCACGTGTGCGCCAACGCCACGTTCCGCTCTCGATCGGCGTACGGTTCCACTCTCGACGCGACTTCGTTAAACGTAATCCCAGAGGAATACACGTCGCTGGCGTACGTGGACACCACTCGCATCAACACCTCTGGAGCGATGTACGCTAACGTCCCGACCAAGTGTTGCTTTTGAAACCCGCCGCTCGGCGCGTTCCCGTCGTTGGCGACAAACTTACCGTTGATATCAATCGCCCTCCCTTCTGCGTCCTCGGACTTCACGCTCTCGTTGTATATCGCCGCTTGCAACGAGTTTTCCAAATCCGCTCGATATTCCGATAAGCCAAAATCAGTCAATTTCGCGTTCCATTTCTCGTCCAACAATATGTTGCTCGGTTTCACGTCTCTGTGCACGACGTCGTGCGTTTCTTTCAAATATCTCAACGCCTTCGCCGTTTGCCAACACACTTTAAACGCGCCTCCCAAATTCGGTACCCACCGGTTGACGTGTATCGCTTGATGTACCGACCCGTTCTCGCACCACGGAAACACGAGCGCGTATTCCGGTGGCCACGCTCGAGCGCCTAAAATCGAGCATATGTTTTCGTGTTTTAAAGATGCGACGATCCGTAACTCGCAGTGGTACCGGTCGATGTCGGTTTTCGTGCGTAGGATTGGCAGTTTAATTGCCACCGGTTGCTCGTACATTCTCGACAGATAGACTTGAGATGCGTTCGAGGTGAACATTTTAATACACAATCTTTGATTCTTTTTCCCTGCTTTATTATTATTATTAGTAGTAGTAGTAGTAGTAGTAGTAGTATTCTCGAAAGAAGACCCCGTAATCGATGTCATCATCGCGTTGACGTTTACCAAATCTTTCGCCAAGCGGAACGTCATCTTTGGAAACGCGTTCGTTTCATCATCATCACGAGTCCCTCTCTTCGTGGTCTTCAAAACGCGGCAGCACCCTCGAAAACACGCGTCTTCTGCGTCCTCCTCCTTTTCTGCTGCCTTTTCCTCCTCCCGCATTCTTTCCGTCTCTCTCTCCCTCGTGTTGTTACTCCTAAAAAGTGCGGCCGATTGGATTGGAAAATGCTTCATTCTTTCCACACGATTGCACACGTCACAAATACACACGGAGAGAAGAGAGAAAGGCTTTGAGCACACGCCGGAAAGAGACACAACGACGAGCGATTTAGTATCGCGTTGTCGTTATACCGCGTCTTTGTTTTTATTGCGCTTAAAACGAGCGCGCAAAGAAGAAAGCAACGTGAACGTTGGCTTTTGATTCGATTCGATTCGAGAGAAACTTCATTCATTCTGTGAAGGAAACGGCTTCGAAAACATGGGCGGCCGAGACTTTTACAAGATCCTCGACGTCTCCCGAGACGCCTCGGACGCCGAGCTCAAAAAAGCCTACCGAAAACTGGCCATGAAATGGCACCCGGATAAAAACCCAGGCTCCAAACAAGCGCAAGCCGAGAAGAAGTTTAAAGAAGTCTCCGAGGCGTACGAAGTCTTGACCGATCCGAAAAAGAAAGAGATTTACGACCGGTACGGCGAAGATGGGTTACAAGACGGGTTCGGAGGGGGTGGTAACGGTGGAGGACACGGGTTCTCGCAACAACACGCGCACGATATATTCAAAGAGTTCTTCGGCGGCGGCGGCGGAGGGATGGGAGGCGACCCGTTCGGCGGCATGGGAGGCGGCTTCGGGGGCATGGGCGGGGACCCGTTCGGCGGCATGGGAGGCGGCATGCCGCAACAACAAAGGCAAAGGACGAAACCACCTGCGGTTGAGCAGAAACTCGCGGTCAGTTTGGAAGATTTGTTCTACGGCGCGACGAAAAAGTTGAAAATCACGAGGAAAGTGTTGGACGCGTCCGGGAACCAAAAATCGAAAGCGGAAACTATAGAAGTACCCATTCGCGCAGGGTTTAAAAAAGGGACGAAAATAACCTTCGCGGAGAAAGGAGGCGACGAGGATAGAAACACGATAGCTGCGGATTTGGTGTTTGAAATCGACGAGAAGAAACATCCGCACTTTGCGAGAGACGGGAACGATTTGATTAAAACGGTGAAGATAGATTTGGTGGACGCCATGTGCGGGTGGTCGTCGACGGTGTACACCATCGACGGGAAGAGCATCGACGTCAGCGTCCCGCACGTGATCAGCCCGAAGTATGTCAAAGTCATTTGCGGTCAAGGCATGCCGCTCTCGAAATCTCAAAGTGGCAGAGGCGATTTGAAAATCAAGTTTGACATTCAGTTCCCGGGCGACGACGCGATCTTATCGGAGGATCAAAAAAAGCAAGTTCGGTCCGTGTTAGCTAGCATTAAGTGATTGCCCCCACATATACTCGTTTAATAAATATAGTATATAATCTAGCAGCGCATATTATTGTAGAAAAAGAAGAGAAGAAGAACGATTTTTTTTTAAGTACTACTACTACCGCGCGATGTATTATTATACGTTTATACTCTTCTTGTTGTATTGTTGTTTGTTTGTGTTGTTTCGCGAATTTCAAAGCTATATATAAAAATGATAGTAGTCCTTCTCTTTCTCTCTCTCTCTCTCTCTTGTTCTCTCTCTCTCTCTTATTCTCTCTCAAGAGATGATGTTTACTTCTCCGGTCTCATGCCAGTCCCTTTGCCTTTCAGCACGGCGGCTTCGTTCGTCAACTTCTTTCCCATCTTCTTCGACTCGTCGTAGTACGATTGCGAGAAACCACCGGAAACGTTGCCTTCCGCCGTGGATTTCACGTACAAGATGACCAAAAAGGACACCGGGATAATAATGAACAACGCGACGGCGATGACGCCCAAAATGTTCACGTTCGCCAAAGCGACGTCAGAGATGGACTCGTTCGCGCTCGCGAAAGCTTCGCGAGGCGCGGCGGCGAAAGACAACGCAGAAGTCGTCGCCGCGGCGACGGATTTAGACAATTGCTCGCTTTTTTGCGCGATAAATTGTTTCGTCGTTTGGGAAGAAGCCTATATATGCGTTGTTTTACGTGTGATTGGTGTTTGACGTAAGAAGTAGAAGAAAAACGTTTTTCATGTCAGCACACAATACACAACAAAGAGAGAGAAGTTTGAAAAAAGAAAAAAAAATAACCCTAAATAGCCGCATCTCCCCTCCTGGAAAAAGATACGATTATCTCCTCCTTTTTTGTCCTGTGTTTTGTAAAAGGAGGAACGTTTCTCTCGTTTTTCTCTCCTACAGCCAAAGGCGGTCTCTCTCTCACCCAAACACACATCATCGACATCCAATTTCTTTCTCTCTCTTTCTTTCTCTCTTTTACTATACAAATATATGTATATCGGAGAACAACGCAACAACGCGCCCAAAAACTCTCCTCAACTGCGCGCGCGCATTCACGTTGCGCGCGAGTTGTTCTACGTTTGAAAGAGAGAAAGAGGAACACAACACAAAATTGGATCCCAAACCCAAAAGATAGAGAGAGAAAAAAGAAAAAAATCGCTTCTCTCGTCTCTTTAAAACACGACATATGCTAAATAAGAAACCGTACCTTGACGCAAACGGAGTTTCTTCTTAAAGAACTTCTCGAGACTACTCGTTGTTTGAGCGGGAGTAAACCCGAAGCGGATAAAGTGCAGGCCATATTTTATGTAGTACGTGATGTGATGATCGGGGAGTGCTGATATGAGGGATGAGAAATGTCTCGTTCGATCTCTCTTTTTTTCTCTTCTTAAGAACGAGTGAAAACGCGAGAACGAGAGCGATCTCGAAAACGAGAGACAAAATCTCTTTTTTAATTCAAAACAGAAGGCAAAAATTCTGCCCAAAAGACTGCCTCTTCTGTTCAAAGAAGAACAAAAAGTTTCGCTCTTTCGATCAAAAAAAATTCAAAAAAACAGCAAACGAATTTTTTTTACAACAGACAGAGAGAAAACAACGAAAAAATTCTAAGAAGAAGTCCGTTGGGAAGGAACTCGACACATCACTTTGTTGTGCTATTGATTTAGTAACCGCTCTCACTTAAAATAAAATGTTCTCGCCTTCGAGAGGAGGGTCTTCCTCTTCGAAACGAGGATATCGAGGCTTTTTCAGAGGTGGTACTCTCGCCGCTGAAGAAGAAGCAGACGACGTTTTAAAACGCATGTCCTCAAAAGATGTCTGCTCCGTCGCAGTCATCGCCGGGCGCTCGTTACCACACGAACGCGCGAATCTGAAAACCAGAGTTCGGTGCGCGTTACTCGCGCCCGGCTTAGTCGACTCCGTCGCGATAACCGACGGTGCGTTCGGCACAGATCCAGTTTTTAGAGCGGAGATACATTTACCGCTGACCTTGAACGTGAACACGTACACGCACTTATCGGTGGAGTTGTTAGACGAGGAGATGACCAAAGTCGTGGGATTTGGAACCATGGATTTCCAACTGTTCGCGAATGAGAATAAAGGGAAAGTGCCGGGGAAATGGATCGCGATGTGGGACGATTTGAGGGAAAACATCGTCGGGCACGTGTGCGTGAGAGTGACGCTGGAAGGCGTGAATTTCGGGAAGGAGAAAGCGAGGAATCTTGTCGCGAATAAAAATGTTCACCCGGACGGCGAGAAGACGCCCGAGAAACAATCGAGCGGCGGCGGCGGCGGCGGCGTGTTTGAAATCGGGAAACACCAGATTTCGGAAGGACGGAAGCAACTTCTCGAACGATTCTCTCGAACGCCGCCGCAGTTTAAGAAACCGGAAGAGGTGACGCGAGAGGCGCAAGAAACGGTGACGTTGAAATCGAAAGAGTTGGAAGAGGAGAAGAAACGGCGAGAGGCGTTGGAGAAGCAGTTGGAGGAGATGAAACGAGCGCAAAAGGAAAGGGAAAAAAGAGAGAGAGTCACGGGAGGTGTGATGAATCCAATATCGACGGGCGCGACGGTTTCGGAAATCGCGCACGATTTTGAAAACCTGAATAATAATTTTAGCTACAACAATAATAATAGCAGAGAGACGATAAATAGAACGCGAGAAGAAGAAGAAGAAGAGGAAAGGAGCGTGGACACCAACCACGCGAGGAGTCAAAGGTCTTTCTTATTGGACACGTCGAAAGTTTCCGTCGGTCCGCCGTTATCGCCGGTGAGGTCGTCCATGAACACCTCCGTCGCGAATAGAAGTTTTCGAGACGAACAAACGAATCAACAACAACAACAAACGAAAGAGCAAGCGTTGAGGAGTTTACGGCAAAGAGGCATTTTAACCGACATTTCTATGCAAGCGAGGGAGCGAGCGAGTCGAAATATCATTCGCAAACCCATCGGTTTAGTCTCAAGAATAGCTGATAGGTCCAGACGAACGGTTTTAAAAAAGTTTACGACTTTGCGATCGATCGTACAAACGATCGATCCGAACGTTTTAGTCGGCGCCGCGATTGGTTTGTTCTTGGTTGGATTCCGCAGTTCGAGAAGCGCGGACGAGAGAGATTTACGGTTCGTCTCCATCGAAGACGTGGACGTGTCTGAACAACATCAGAAATTAGAGCAGCAGCAGCAGCAGCAAAGCGGTAACAACATAGATTACTTTTACCCGGACGACCCTAGAGGTCCGTTACGCAGAGGTGAGTACGAGGTGAAACCCGGGGATTCCTTGTGCGCGGCCACCGGCTGCGTTTTGCCGGAAAAAGTAGAAGTGAGAGACGCAAACGGGAACTTGGTCAAATACCCAGACGTCATCTATCCCGGCGATAGAATCACTCTCTTTCATTAACTGTTGCACCACTATATTATTACATTTTTGATATGCTCTAAAATTATTTCTTATCATACATGACTAATACTATAACTGTTCGGGATCCAACACCGCTCTCTTGATCTTCTTTCCGTTGTTGGCAACGTAAACCACGTGAATCATGGCATCGTTCGCCACGTGAATCACTGGATCCCTCGTGTAACTACTACTACTACCACTACTACTACTACTACCACTACTACCACCACTGCTTTCGTCTTCATCGTCGCCGTCTTCAATCACAAACGCCTCTCGAAACGTTTCGCCGTCGTCTCTCGAGATTTTTACGCTCACGCCTTTCTTACCCGGGTCGTTCATAACTAACACGACGCGTCCGTCGGTTAACTTTTCCACGTCGAATCCTCGACCAAATACGGTTGGTAAAGGTAAATCCGCGATTTCCTTAAATGCTGACCACTGCGCGTTCGGTTCGTCTTTCAATTCAGCTTTTAACATTTTCGGAAAATATCTCGAGGACTGTTTCGATCGTCCTCCGGCGTGCACGACGCCGGATAAACTTTTCGGAAACCGTTCGGTCGTTTTTGCCGGTCGAGCGAGAACGACTAAAGTTCCATCGTCTTTATAAAATATCGCGGGTTCGATGCCTCCGTAATCTCTCGCTTCCTCTTCGGCCGCTTTATCGCCCATTCTTCCTCCGCCGTATCGTTCCTGTAAACCTTTCTTCTCCATGCGAATCGGACCGCTTTTCACGGTCCAATCTCTCCCTTCTCTTTCCGCTCTCTCGATCCACGCGCACGCGCTCGACCGCGTCCACCTCTCGCTCGCGCTCAGAATCGATTCGTCTTCGCTGTTTCTCAAAACTTTATTCTTCGACGGGCCTAAAATTCCAGGCGGTAACTTTTCCTCCTCTAACCACGTCTTCCCGCCGTCCAACGAGCGTTTCAAAAAACCTTCCCACGTCTCTCGACTCGCGCCTCGCTTATAAAACAACAAAACCTCGTGCGTTTGTGGCACCACGAACAACTGGGGACGCCAACACTTATCATTCGAAGACGTTCCTTTCACCGCCATCTTTGGCGCGTGCCATTGCTCCTTCGGCGCGACGTCCGATCCCGGCTGTATCGGTAACACCCGTCCTCGACTGACGTAACAGTGCCCGCCTCGAGATTCGTTGATGTCCTCTATTTTCCTCTGATCCAACTCCCTGTTCGTCAGCGATTTCGGAACGCCCCATTCCCAATTCCCTTCAAAGGCGACTAAAAACGTGCGCTTCGAGTCCCCGACTTCCGCCAAAGACGGGTAGCTCAGCGATTTGAATCCAGACGTTAACGTAGGACTGTCCACCGCTAACGCGGATCCCAACAAGGCGGTTTCTAAGCTCGGTTTTTCGTCTGAATCGTCTGAATCGTCTGAATCGTCCTTCTTTCTACCTTTTTCGTCTTTACTACCAAAGTCGTAGTCTTCGTGTGATAATTCTTCCCGACGTTGTGCGTCTTTCTTCTTAGCGTATTTCCTCCCAGAGGACATCAATCTCGCCTCGGAATCTCTCGAAAACACCATCAGATTCACGAACGATATAAAGACGAGTAAAGCGACGAGACAGATTTTCGTCTTATTCTTCGTCGCCCTTTTGATAATATTAATTGTCGTGATGCTGTTGTTGTTGCTTCTTTTCGTTCGTCTTTGATGGTGATGGTGATGATACGAAGACGACGGTCTGTTGTTGTTGTTGTTCGAATTCGAACTCGAATTTCCCGGAGCGAATCTTTGCCGAGCGTTAGGGTTGTTCATCATCACGGAGGCTCCCGCGAGTTCTTCGTTCACGTCGTTTACGTTTTGAAACGTCATCGTTGAAGAAGCAGAGGGCGATGCGAGAGTATATTTGCACGAGAATAATGAACGAACGAACGTTTTAATGAGGATGGTTTTCTCTCTATAAATACAACAATAAAATCAAAAACTAAAAAGCGGATCCAGTCGCTTTAGCCTTGGAACATCTCGCCATGGTCGCGCTCGCTCGCGTAATCGCGTCGGTCATGTAGAAGTTCTCGACGTTCGTCGTTAACGGTTCGGAGGCGAAAACAGTCGCACCGCTGGTTTTTTTACCTGCTCCGCCTTTCGCGACGACGTTGGGCGTCCCTCCGGCTAAATGCGCGTACGAGGCGCCGTTTAACCATAAGCTCGGTTCGACTTCATCGATGGCGTTGAAGGTTGGGGAGACTTCCGCCAATCTCTCTCTGCACTGCTCGATGGTGTTATATTTCAAAGGAACCATGGCGAATTCGGAAACCGCTCGTAAGATTTTCCAATCCGCTCTCGCTAATCCCGGAGGCGCCACGCAGGCTAACGCCCTTTGCGCTCTTCCTTCGGTGTTGACGTACGTGGCGTCTTTTTCCGTGTACGCCGCGCCAGGGAGGACAACGTCCGCACCAGCCGCGCCGACGTCGCCGTGGTGGCCTTGGTAGATGACGAATTTCTTCCCCGGTTCGGAGTCGTACGAGGAGATGGTCTCCGAGCCTAAGTTGTAGACGACTTTCAAGCCGTCGTTTTCGCTAATGTGTTTGTTCTTCGAGGAGACGAAACCGAGGTCTAACGCGCCGGTGGTGCCTCCAGACGCTTGCAGAACGTTAAATCCGTTCCAATCGTTAGTAACGACACCGAATTGGTCCGACAATTGGTGTAAACTCTTCAATAACTGCGCGCAATCCGGTCTGTTTAACACCGCGGAACCGACGATGACGCACGGGTTTTTCGCGTTTTTCAACGTTTCGCTAAACGCGTGTTTGCCGGAAAGCAAGTCGTTGATGATGGACGCTTCCGTGCCTAAGTTTTCAACTGGGTACGTCAAGTCGCCGTGATGTCCTAACGTGGCCATTTTTACGCCACCCGCGACGTTCGCGCGGCGTAATCTGGCGTTCAAAACGGGCGCTTCTAAGCGAACGTCCGCGCCCACCATCAAGACGACGTCGGCGTCTTCCACGCCTACGATGTTCGAGTTCATGATGTAGTTCGATCTCGAATCAACATTCACCGCGTCTGCGTTTACGCCTTCCACTTCAAAGTTCACGCATCCTAACGACGTCATGACATCTTTCAAAGCGACGATACTCTCGCAATCCGCGAGCTTACCGGCTACCGCTCTCAAATTTCTCGGGTCCGCCTTGCTCAACTGTTCGCCGACAATTTCCAACGCGGTTTCCCAGGTGACTTTTTCCAATTTGTTCGTTTTCGGGTTCTTCGCGTACGGGGCATCTAATCTTTGCCTTTTCAGACCGTCGTAGGAAAATCTCGCTTTGTCCGAAATCCATTCCTCGTTTACGCCTTCGTGCAACCTGGGCGTGATTCTCATGACTTCCGTACCTTTCGAGTCCACGCGAATGGAGCTTCCTAACCCGTCCAACACGTCGATCGTCTCGGTTGGTTTCAACTCCCAACTTCTCGCGGTAAACGCGAACGGTTTCGAGGTCAACGCGCCAACCGGGCACAAATCAATCACGTTCCCGCTCAACTCGGAACTCAACAACTTACTCACGTACGTTCCGATTTCCGCTTGACCTCCTCTTCCCGTCACCCCTAACTCTTGCACGCCGGCGACTTCCGTCGCGAATCTCACGCACCTCGTGCAGTGAATGCACCTCGTCATCACCGTCTTCACGAGCGGCCCTAACTCTTTATCTTCCACCGCTCGTTTCCCTTCCGTAAACCGACTTCTATCCGAGCCAAAAATCATCGATTGGTCTTGCAACTCGCACTCGCCGCCTTGGTCGCAAATCGGGCAATCCAGCGGGTGGTTGATTAACAAAAACTCCATCACGCCTTCCCTCGCTTTCTTCACCAAATCCGTCGTCGTCTTGATGTTCATGTTCGGCATCACTGGCATGGCGCACGAGGCGACTGGTTTCGGTGATTTTTCCACCTCTACCAGGCACATTCTGCAATTCCCCGCGATGGACAACCGCGGATGGTAGCAAAACCGTGGGACGTGCACACCGGCGTGTTCGCACGCTTGGAG